>Ga0209347_1001375_pt1 | contig 40690 bp, 33 predicted proteins | sample AutmiccommuBRH23_FD_187382 | JGI IMG/M metagenome (GOLD analysis project Ga0209347, IMG submission 187382) | Deep subsurface microbial communities from Mt. Terri, Switzerland - Autotrophic microbial communities BRH/23 (SPAdes) (version 2) | ecosystem: Environmental > Aquatic > Deep subsurface >... | reverse complement strand
CGTCGACGATGGCACCGCATCGACTCCTCACGCCGGCCCTCACACAACCTCGGCGGCGCCCGCAACGACACCCCTCCGACTTGTGCAGAGGTTCCCTAAGTCGACATCCTTGACGCGCAGCCGCAAGGCTTCGAGAAGCCGCAGACCGCCACCATAGAGAATGGACGCGACGAGCCGCGGAGTCCCCTCGATTCCGGCGAGAAGCCTTCGAACCTCGTCCCGGGTGAGAACGACCGGCAACCGGCGCGATCTCCGTGCCCTAACGATCTCGTCGAGCCACGGTAGGGGATCGTCGAGAACGTGACGGTAAAGGAAGACGAGCGCCGACAGCGCCTGCCCCTGCGTGGAAGCGCTGACTTTCCGCGCGACCGCCAGGCTGGTGAGAAAGGCGTTCACCTCCTCGGCACCCATCGCCGCCGGATGCTTCTTGCCATGAAAGAGGATGAACCGGCGAATCCAGCCGGCGTACGAATCCTCGGTGCGCCTGCTGTAGTGGCGCGCCCGGATCGTCCCCCGCACGCGATCCATCAGCCGGGGCGGCTGAGCGGTGGTCGACATCAACCCGAGGCTCCCTCGGAAACGGGGCGCTGTCAATGCTGTCTACGGTGGGTGGATTCGGGTTCGGAGGTGGTGCTGCGGCTTCAGCGTCACTCGGACCCCGTCGGGCAAATCGCCGCGAACAGGTCGCGCGCTTCTTCCACGCTCGCTCCGCCGCCGAGGGCGAGGGAGAGGGCGATGCGCGCCTTCGGGCCGGAGAGCCAGCCGCCGTCGATCACGCCGAGATCGCGGAGAGTCCGGCCGCCTCCCCGGCCGCCGTAGTCGGGAACGATGCGGCCGGTGAGGCAGCGCGAGACGAGGACTACCGGGATCCGGGCGGCGATCAGCGCCGCGAGCGCGTCGTGCCAGGAGTCCGGCGCGTTGCCCGCCCCGCTCCCTTCGATCACCACTCCCGCCGCGCCGGCATCGAGCAGCGTCCGGAGAAAGAGCTCGTCCGAGCCCGCGGCCATCTTCACCAGGTACACCCTCTCCTCGGCGCGCGCGGGGCGCAGCTTCGGGAGAGGCGCGAGCTCGTAGTGGAAGAGGACCTCCTCACTGACGACACCCATCGCTCCACTTTCGGGAGATGAGAATGCATCGAAGCTGGTCGTGTTCGTCTTCGTCACGAATCGCGCGGCGTGGATCTCGCCGTTCATCGCCACCATCGCCCCACGCCCGCGCGCCTCGGCGCTGCTCGCGACCCTCGCCGCGGCGGTCAGATTGCGCGGGCCGTCGAAGTCCGGCTCGCTCGCGTTGCGCATCGCGCCGGTCATGACCACCGGTTTCTCTGAGTCAACCAGCAGGTCGAGCGCGAACGCGGTCTCCTCCATCGTGTCCGTCCCGTGCGTGACGATCGCGCCGGAAACGCGCGCATCCTCGAAGCTCTCACCCACGACGCGGGCGAGCTTCACCATCGTCTGCGGGCCGATGTTCCAGCTCTGGAGGAGGCCGAACTCCAGAGGGTGAATGGTCGCGATCTCGGAGAGCCCGGGCGTGAGCGAGATGAGCTCCGCCGCACTGACAGCAGGGACCGCACCGCCCGTGGCCGGATCGACCCGGCTCCCGATCGTCCCTCCCGTCGTGATCAAGGAAAGGGTTGGCCGGTCGCCCGGCTCTCTCGAATCTCTCTTCATGGTCCCCCCGGGTCGAAAATGCTCCCGCGCCATGATCGCTCGTTTCCCCGCGATCGTTCCATCCGAGCTCTTCCGCGAGAGCCTCCTGCGCGACCCGCCATCCCTGCTACTCTGGCCTCTCCGAGGTCTTCGTCATGAGATGGATCTGCAGCGCCCTGCTCTTCGCTCTTCTCACCGCCCCTGCCGACGCCGGGTCACCCGCCACAGACGGTGCTTCACGAGGGCGCCCGGTCGACCGCGCACCCGAGGTAGGGATCGGCCCGTGCGGCACCGACATCTGCGACACCTCGCAGCCTCACGCCTGCATCGAAGTGACGAACGCGGAGACCGCCTGGCGGACCTGCATCTCCAACCAGGGGCGGCGCGGCATCGTCCTCGGACCCACCGATCTGCGCCGCACGCGAACGGGGCCGTGGATGCGCGTGCTGCGCGAGGCGGGGATCGCCGACATCTTCGTTCCCTATCACGGCCTCGGACTTCGTCTCTACGACAACGAGACGACGAGTGCGGAGTCGATCCGCGAGGTCACACCCGACGACGCGGGTCCGAACGGCTCGGTTCTCACCCTCTCGGGCCAGAGCGTGCCGCAGATCGTGGCCGAGTCGAACGACCGCGGCATCGCCTGGCTCTGCAAGGAAGCCAAGAGCATCAGCCGGCGCGGCCGGGAGCTCGTGCTCTGGGGAGTGATGGACGCGGCCAACTACGACTTCATCATCGAGTACCGCCTCCGCGACGACGGCAGCATCGGCTTCCGCCTAGGGGCGACGGGCTTCAACAATCCCTACTTTCCGCCTCGCAGCACGACCGAGCCGCACATGCACGACGTGCTCTGGCGGATCGACGTCGACCTCAATGGCCCGGGCGGCGACAGCGCGAGGCAGTTCTCTCACCTCGAGACCTCCGAGACTCCCCGCTTCGCCCGCGACGTCGAAGAGCCGTTCAACGGAGGGCGCGAAGGGGTCACCACATGGGACCCCGAGAAGTTCTCCACCATCGGCGTCGTCGACGAGACCACAAACGTCCACGGAAACCGGATCGGATACGTGATGCGCGTTTCCTCGAACGGCCTCGCGCGCCATTACGGGGGACTCGCGCGCCAGGAAAAGTTCGCGCTGTCGGACTTCGCCGTGACGACGTATAAGAAGTCCGAGCGAGATGCGTTCTTCGATACCGCGCGCGTGAGGTATCTCCAGCCCGACCAGTACCTCCTCGGTCAGGACTATCCCGGCATGGGCATCTCCGACGGCGAGTCGGTGGAGAATTCGGACATCATCCTCTGGCACCGATCGTCGGCGCATCACCATCCGCACGACGAGGATCACGCCCCCGGCGACCCGTCCGATCTGATGACCGGCATCACCAACGTCCACTGGCAGGGCGTCGATCTCGAGCCGCGCAACCTGTTCGATCACAATCCGCTCGGAGGCCCCAGCCGCGCGCAGTGCTGGTGACCAGTGGCGGAGGATTCATCCTCCGCTCCGTGGTACGGAGGACGAATCTTCCAAACCGCTGCAAACGAACTCCGAACCGATGATGCGCGCGAACCCAACTACTCACGCTCTACACGGTAGTTGAGAAGGGCGATCCCACAAGAAAACCCCTTCGACCGCACGAGCTTCAGCGGCTGCTTCCCATCAAGCTGCTCGAAGATCGTCATCCCCTCCCCGATCGCAACCGGGTTGACGAGGAGGTGAAGCTCGTCGATGAGCTGATGACGCAGCAGCGACGACACGAACTCCGCGCCTCCATAGGCGATGAGGTCCTTTCCCCGGGCCTGCTTGAGCCTCGTCACCTCGCTGGCGAGATCGCTCGCGACCACGGCGTTCGGCCATTTCGACTCGTCGAGCGTCCGGCTGAAGACGACCTTCGGCATTTCCGTGAACTGCTTTCCGCTCGCTTGTTCCGGGTTCTCGGGATCCTCCGCCACGCCCGCCCAGTACGGGATGAACCCCTCCGCGAGCTTCCGGCCGAGAAGGATCGTGTCGACCGTCGCGGTCAGCTCCTCGACGTAGGCCTTCAGCTCGTCGTCCCAATCCCAGGTCATGAAATCCATCTCGCCGTTCGGCCCCGCGATGCGGCCATCGACCGTCACCTGCACCTGCAGCTTCAGTATTCGCATTCTCGTTTCTCTCTTCCCCGTGTGATGACTCTATGGACAGAAGGAAGCGCCTGGTTTCATCGCCGGGATCGAGAATTTTACGGATTGGCGAGCCAGGGCGAAACCGGGAGGGAGGGAAACGCAAAGGGGCCCCGCTCGCGCGCGGCCGCTGGGTCCCCCGTCGCTTGCTTAGCTGGGTGCCCGGTTTCGCCTGAATCGCTTCCACCATGAGCGGTAGTCACGGGGTTCCATGAACGGACGCTACCACTGCTACTTGCTCGTGTGTACGGCTCCACCGCACCATCGTTGTCGGCGCAGATGTGAGTTCGTCCCTCTTTGAACGACGAACTCACATCCCCCGCCGACAAGGTCCCCGCGTCCCCGAATCTCCACCCCCCCTGATCCCTCACTACGTTCGGGATGACATGAAGTCAGCTGGACGAACAGTCGGTGTCAGGGCTCGAATACGAACTTTTCGGCGCGGATAGCAGCCGGCAAAAGTTGCTTTTCCGGCCCTGATACTTTTCCTGACTCGGCGAACGGATAATGTAGACTCGGACCTGTTCAAATCCATCCCAACGGTAGCTGCGCGAGAAAACACGCAGGTGGCCGATCGCCGGGCCGATCCCGGAAGGAGCACCTGTTTGAAACCTCTTGTGAATGCCGTCGTCTGCGCGCTGTTACTCGTCCCTACCTTCGCGCATGCAGCCATCCGCTCCGGCAACGCCACCGGTGACGTCACCCTGCCAATCGCTATCGATGATGGCGGGAACAGCGGTACCGGCTCATTCGATGCGGACTCTACCACCGTCACCCCGAGCGTCATGGCAGTCAACAATGCGCCCGTGGTGGCCAATCCGATCCCCAACCAGAATGCCACCGAAGACTCGGCCTTCAACTTCCAGTTCGCCGCCAACACCTTCAACGATGGGGATGTCGGCGACACGCTGACCTACAGCGCGCAGCTGGCTGGCGGCGGAGCCCTGCCTGCGTGGCTGAGCTTCGATCCAGTGACCCGCACTTTCTCGGGCACTCCCGCGAATGCCCATGTCGGCACGGTGAGCATTGATGTGATTGCCAACGACGGCAACGGTGGCACCGTGACCGATACGTTCGCCATCGTGGTGGCCAACAGCAACGATGCGCCCACCGTGGCCAATCCGATCCCCAACCAGAATGCGACCGAAGACTCGGCCTTCAACTTCCAGTTCGCCGCCAACACCTTCAACGATGCGGATGTTGGCGACACGCTGACCTACAGCGCGCAGCTGGCTGGTGGCGGTGCCCTGCCTGCGTGGCTGAGCTTCGATCCAGCGACCCGCACTTTCTCGGGCACTCCTTTGAACGCCCATGTCGGCACGGTAAGCATTGATGTGATTGCCAACGACGGCAACGGTGGCACCGTGACCGATACGTTCGCCATCGTGGTGGCCAACAGCAACGATGCGCCCACCGTGGCCAATCCGATCCCCAACCAGAATGCGACCGAAGACTCGGCCTTCAACTTCCAGTTCGCCGCCAACACCTTCAACGATGCGGATGTTGGCGACACGCTGACCTACAGCGCGCAGCTGGCTGGTGGCGGAGCCCTGCCTGCGTGGCTGAGCTTCGATCCAGCGACCCGCACTTTCTCGGGCACTCCTTTGAACGCCCATGTCGGCACGGTAAGCATTGATGTGATTGCCGGCGACGGCAACGGTGGCACCGTGACCGACACGTTCGACATCCTGGTGGCCAACGATGCGCCGACGGTCAGCTCGGTGTCCTCCATTTCGGGCGACAGCACGTACAAGGTTGGCGACTCGGTCGTCATGGTGGTGAATTTCAGTGAGGCCGTGTTCCTGAGTACCGGTACCATCCAGCTGATGCTGGAAACCGGCACGCCCGACCGAGGTGCTACCTACCTCGCAGGCAGTGGCAGTTCCTCGATCTACTTCAATTACACGGTGCAGGACGGCGACATCTCGTTGGATCTCGACTTCACCGGGACTACCGCGCTGGTGGCCAATGGCGACACCATCCAGAGCGGCAGCTTCATCGATGCGAACCTCACCCTGCCAAGCCCTGGCGCAGCCGGTTCCATCGCCGCAAACAAGGACATTGTGATTGATGGTGTTCGCCCCACGGCCAGCATCGTCGTGGCCGACACTGCACTCGCAGCCGGTGAAACCTCCACCGTCACCATCACCTTCAACGAAGCCGTCAGCGGCCTCGCCATCGGCGACTTCACGGTAGCCAACGGCACGCTGAGTGGTCTTTCCAGCGGTGACGGCGGTGTTGCCTGGACGGCGACCCTGACCCCGACAGACAGCATTACCGACACGACCAACCTGATCACCCTGGACAACACCGGCGTGGCGGATGCCGCAGGCAACAGCGGCACGGGCACGACCAACTCCAACAACTACGCCATCGACACCCAGCGTCCCACGGCCAGCATCGTCGTGGCCGATACCGCCCTGGCCGCAGGCGAAACCAGTACGGTCACCATCACCTTCAACGAAGCCGTCACAGGCCTCGCCATCGGCGACTTCACGGTGGCCAACGGTGCACTGAGTGGTCTTTCCAGCTCAGACGGCGACATCACCTGGACGGCAACCCTGACCCCGACGGACGACATTACTGACACGACCAATTTGATCACCCTGGACAACACCGGCGTGGCAGATGACGCAGGTAACACCGGCACGGGCACCACCGACTCCAACAACTACGCCATCGACACCCTGCGTCCGACCGCCAGCATCGTCGTGGCCGATACCGCCCTGGCCGCGGGCGAAACCAGCACCGTCACCGTCACTTTCAGCGAAGCCATCACCGGCCTCGCCATCGGCGATTTCACAGTGGCCAACGGTGCACTGAGCGAACTTTCCAGCGACGACGGCGGCATCTCCTGGACGGCAACCCTGACCCCGACGGACAGCATCACCGACACGACCAACCTGATCACCCTGGACAACACCGGCGTGGCAGATGCCACAGGCAGCACCGGCACGGGCACCACCGACTCCAACAGCTACGCCATCGATACACTGCGTCCGACCGCCAGCATCGTGGTGGCCGATAGCACCCTGGTCGCGGGAGAGACGTCGACCGTCACCATCACATTCAACGAAGCGGTCAGCGGCCTCGTCGCGGCGAGCTTCACTGTGGACAATGGCACGTTGAGCGACCCCGCCAGCTCCGACGGCGGCATCACCTGGACTGCCATCCTTACGACGTCGACCGTGGCTGCAGCCGGCAACGTGATCACCTTGGACAACAGCGGAGTGTCGGACTCTGCGGGCAATGCAGGCAGCGGTTCCAGCGTCTCCAACAGCTTCGACATCAGTCCAGTGCTGTACACGGTAGGCGGCACGGTGACAGGGTTGGGCAGCGGGCTGAACCTGGTGCTGCAATTGAACGGCAGCGATGACGAACTGGTGGTCGCCGACGGCCTATTCATCTTTGCCACCGGGCTGGCCAACGGTGCCGCCTATGCAATCTCGGTGTCGACCCAGCCGATCGGGCAAACCTGCGGCGTAGACAACGGCAACGGCGTCATTGCCGCGGCAGACGTCAGCGACGTGACGGTGACCTGCGCCCCCACGGAGCTCGTCGCCGTAGTTACCCCGACGACCGGGCTCGTGACGACAGAACAGGGTGGAAGTCAGACCTTCACGATCGTGCTCGCGATCCGTCCCGCGGCGGACGTCGTGATCGGGCTCAGCTCGAGTGATACGGCCGAGGGGACCGTCGCACCAGAGAGCGTGACGTTCACGAGCGAGAACTGGAACGTTGCCCGGACGGTGACGGTCACCGGAGTTGACGACGACCTTGCCGACGGCGATCAGGCGTTTACCATCCTCACATCAGCTACCTCCTCGGCCGACCCGGTATGGGAAGGTCTTGCGATCGAGGACGTCACCGCTACGAACATCGACGACGAGACGAGCGCAGATGACGGCGACGGCGATGGCGTGCCGAACGAGATCGAGGATGGCGGACCGAACGGTGGTGACGGGGACGGCGACGGCATCCTCGACTCGACGCAGCCGAACGTCGTCACCTTGCCGGCGGCGAACGGAAACGGATTCATCACCCTGAGTGCGACGTGCGAGCTCAGGGACGTCCGGGCAGTGGCAAAAGAGAGTCTTCCGCCGACTCAGCTGATGTTCCCGTTCGCACTCGTGGAGTTCCGCCTCCCGTGTTCGAGCGCGGACGTGACTGCGCTGTTCCATGCCGGTAGCGGCTGGGAACCCGGTATCGGATACTGGAAGTATGGACCCGAGACCCCGGGTCAGGCATTGACGGCGAAATGGTACGAGCGGGACGGAACCGTGCTCGACACGATGACCGTGGCAGGAGTCACCGTGGCGCGCGCGCGTTTCACGCTCATCGACGGTGAGCTCGGTGACGACACCGGGGTTGAGGGCCAGATCATCGGCCAGGGTGGACCGGCAGCCCCGGTTCCGACCCATTCAATCCCGACAATGTCCGAGTGGGTGATGATCATGTTGGCGATGGTGCTCGCCGGGGTTGCTGTGTTGAGACTGCGCTGACACAGTCAGGCGATCGTCTGGTTGGGACACTCATCGACGGAAAATGCCTGCGCGTTGTAGCCGAGCATCACTCCACCGCACCAGCCAATGTCGGGCGGAGATGTGAATTCGTTTTTGCTTGAATGACGAACTCACATCCCCCGCCGACAAGGTCCCCGCGTCACCGAATCTCCCACCCCCCCTGATCCCTCACTACGTTCGGGATGACATTCCGCACCTCGAGACCAAATAGAGCGGCCCCGCTCGCGCGGGGCCGCTGGGGTCTTTGAGGAGGTGGCTCCGGCAACTGGACTCGAACCAGTGACCCACGGATTAACAGTCCGTTGCTCTACCAACTGAGCTATGCCGGAATGATGCTTCGACGGCGGCGGACGATAACAACTCCCCCCGCCCGCGTCAACCCGGTAAGTAACCGGGGGTGTTTTGGATTTATTGCAGCCCCGAGAAGGGGTCCAGACGCCCCGGCCGCGGGCTCTTCGGCTCGTTTTCGCGGAGCGACGCGGCCACGCGATCGAGCGCGTCCTCCATCCGCTCCGGCTCCCATTCGAGAAGCGTGACCCCCGGGGCGCCGGCGATCATCGCCGAGCAGCGCCGCCCCGAGGATGGGCGGAAGAGGGCGAACACCGGGATGTCGTAGAGGTAGCGCGCTGCGGCGATCTCGTAGCCGACGCCGAGGGAGGGAGTCGTTACCTCGGCCACGAGTGCGCCGCCGCTCCGGGCAACCCGCTCGAGCCAGGCGAGGTCGCGCTCGAAGACGGCCTCGGGAGAAAGCGTCTCTCCGGCGCTGCCGATGGCGTCGTTCGTCACCTGCCCGGCCAACACCTCGATCCCGCGGCGCTCCAGCCCCGCGACGAGCGCGCGGTAGTGGTCGAGATCGTCGCGCCCTCCCGAGATCGAGCCGGAGAAGTAGACGAGTGGAGCCATGGGGGGGAAGTGTACTGTGGCAGAGGATCTTTTCCTCTGCCAGTGTGAAATTCGGACGGGTTCGTCTCGATCTGGAGACGATGGAAGTCTCAGCCTGGCTCTCTCCTGGCACGTTCAAGCTTCGGGGATGGCCAGCAGAGGAAAGGATCCTCTGCCACTTCGGGGCGCGGGCGGCAGAGGAAAGGATCCTCTGCCAGTTCGGGCATGGCCGGCTGAGGAAAAGATCCTCTGCCACTTCGGGGCGCGGGCGGCAGAGGAAAAGATCCTCTGCCACTGGCCACGGTAGAATGCCCGCCGAATGTCTCGCGAGATCGTCATCAACACCACCAAGCACGAGTCGCGCATCGCCGTCCTGGACGAGGGGCAGGTCGTCGAGCTCTGGATCGAGCGCTCCCGCCAGCGCACCGTCGTGGGCAACATCTATAAGGGACGCGTCACCAAGGTCCTCCCCGGCATGCAGTCCGCCTTCGTCAACCTCGGACTCGACCGCGACGCCTTCCTCTATGTCTCCGACGTCCTCGAGGAGTTCGAGGAGTACGAGAGCGAAAGCTCCGACGACCTCCACTTCGACGACGCCACCCCCCCGGCTCGCCCCGAGACCTCCATCGCCGACCTTCTCCGGGAAGGACAAGAGATCGTCGTCCAGGTTTCGAAAGACTCGATTTCGACCAAGGGTGCGCGCATCACCACCCACGTCACCCTCCCCGGCCGGTTCATCGTCTTCATGCCGACCGTCACTCACGTCGGCGTCTCCCGCCGGATCGAGAACGAGGAAGAACGCCTCCGCCTGAAGGGAATCCTCGAGAACCTCCGCGCCGAAGTCGGCCTCCCAGGGGGACTCATCGCCCGCACCGCCAGCGAGGGGCGCAGTGAGGAGGAGTTCGCCGCCGACCTCCGCTACCTCAGCCAGCTCTGGGACGGAATCCGCCGCCGCGCCGAAAAGGCCTCGGCCCCCAGCCCCCTCCACCACGACCTCGACCTCATCCTCCGTACCGTCCGCGACGTCCTCTCCCCCGATTTCAAGACGGTCTGGGTCGACACAGTGGACGAATACCAGCGCATCGTGGAGTTTCTGGACCAGATTCAGCCCAATCTGATCCAGAAAGTGCGCCTTTGGCGCCGCGAAGAGCCGATTTTCGACGAGTTCGGGATCGAACCGGAGATCGAGAAAGCCCTCAAGTCGAAGGTCTGGCTCAAGTCGGGGGGCTACATCGTCATCAACCAGACCGAGGCGCTGGTCGCGATCGACGTGAACACGGGGAAATTCGTCGGGAAGAAAAATCTCGAGGAGACCGTCTTCCGCACGAACATGGAAGCGATCCGCGAGATCGTCCGGCAGATCCGCCTCCGCGACCTCGGCGGCATCATCGTCCTCGACTTCATCGACATGGAGGACCTCGAGAACCGCGCCCAGGTCTTCCAGGCGCTCGAACAGGAGATCAAGAAGGACCGGTCGAAGACGCGGATTCTCCAGATTTCCGAATTCGGACTCGTCGAGATGACCCGGAAGCGGGTCCGGCAGAGCCTCGAACGATCCCTCACCCAGGCCTGCCCCTATTGCGGCGGCACCGGCCGGATCAAGTCGAACGCCACCGTGATCCTCGCCATCTGGCGCCAGCTGATGAAGCTCGACGATCTCCATTCAGAGCAGGAGCTCATCGTCCGCGTGAACCCCGAGATCTACCAGTCCCTGCAGGGCGCCGACGCCGAGATCTTCGAGGAAGTCGAGAGCCTCCACCGCGTCCACCTCGTCTTCAAGCCCGACGACTCCCTGCATCACGAGCAGTTCGACCTGATGACGGTGTGAAGAGGCAAGGCAGAAGCCAGAGGGCAGAAGGCAGAAGTGGGCTGCTGCCGGTTGAGCTGTTTTCGAACTTGTTTTTAAAAGCCTTAAATTCAACGTGTTGCACGGAGACGTCCCAGTCCGTGCGCAGCTCCACTTCTGCCTTCTGCCTTCTGCCTTCTGCCTTTCTCCTGGCTTCTGGCTTCTGGCTTCTGGCTTGCAATTTCGTCCCCTGCCCAGGAGACATCAGACGCCCATGCCTCTCGACGAAAGCTTCCACACCCTCCAGGATTTCCTGCACAGTCTCGATGAGGAGGGTGAGCAGAAGTTCGAGCTATCTCATTCTCTGGTCATCATTTGTCCCGACTGTGGCAAGAACATCGCCTTCAGAAATCGCTGCCCCAAGTGCGGCGGGAACTCCTGGATTCCGGCTGGCCATGCCGGCGGGGTCTTCGAGCAGGTCAAAGCCGAGCGCCGGCGCGCGATGATGCAGGGCGAAGACGAAGAGGACGAGCTCCTGCCGAGCCGTCGCGATCCCGAGCCGGACGCGTCGCGCAGCGACGCCTGATCCGACAGGAGATTCGCCGAGCGAGGGGTCGCTCCGGCCGTCGAAAGCCTCCGTGGCTGCTCTGGGTCTGCCGCCGAAGAGTCGGCCCCAAGAATCCAACTGTCGAATCTCGCCCTCGTGAAGGGGGGCGCGTGGCTCACCGATCCGGTGCCTGAAATTCAATCCAGTAGCGAGGGTTCTCCGAATCTACAGAAGAAATAAGGGAGGGCGATTCGACGCTCGCGCTTGAGGATTCCTCGGAGCGGTGCGCTTCCGGCTTCAGACCATCAACGCGGCCGCCCCAGGAGGCGGTGATTGGGGTTGGGAGCGATTCGACAGCGCTCTGCCGAGTGTGGCCACGGTTTTCAGCCGGGGCTTGTGATTCCCGCAAGGCAGAACCACGGCTGGAAAGCCGTGGCTTGTGATTCCCGCAAGGCAGAACCACGGCTGGAAAGCCGTGGCCACCGGCCTTAGTGGACCGTCTCGTCGTCGTTTTCGGGCGGCGAAGAATCGAGCTCCGCGATCTCGCCCGGCTCGGCTTCCTCCACCGCTTCCTCGACTTCCTTCTCGACGATCTTGACCGCGGCGACGACCTTGTCCTCGCCGTCGATGTCGATGACCCGCACTCCCTGCGCCGCACGTCCGGTCTCACGGATCGCGTCGGTCGCGCAGCGGATCAGCTTCCCCTGCTCGGTGATGACCAGGACCTCGTCGTCCCCGGAGACGTGCATGATCCCGACGACCGGGCCGTTCTTGTCGGTCGTCCGGATATTGATCACGCCGGAGCCGCCGCGACCCTGGAGACGGTAGGTGGGGATGGCCGTTCGCTTCCCGTAACCCTTCTCCGTGATCGTCAGGATCTCTCCCTCTTCCGAGGGGAGGACGTCGAGCTCGACCACGAAATCGCCCTGGCGGAGGCTGATGCCGCGTACGCCAGCCGCGGTTCGACCCATCGGGCGCACGTCCGATTCGGGGAACCGGATCGCCTTGCCGTGATGGGTTCCGATGAAGATCTGGGAGTTTCCGTCGCTGAATCGCACCGAATGGAGGTCGTCCCCCTCGTTGATGTCGATGGCGATGATTCCGGCCGCCCGGACATTCGAGAAGGCTGAGAGCTCAGTCTTCTTGATCCGCCCCGAGCGCGTGATCATGACCACGTAACGCGCCTCGGTGAAGGTCTTGGTGGTCAGCAGCGCCCGGACGCTCTCCCCCGGAACCATGTTGATCAGGTTCACGAAGGCCTTGCCGCGCGCGTTGGGGCCGACCTCAGGGAGCGCGTGGACCTTCAGCCAGTACATCCGCCCCTTGTCGGTGAATACCAGGATGTACGAGTGGGTCGAGGCGACGAAGAGGTGCTCGACGATGTCCTCTTCCTTGGTCGCCATCCCGATCCGCCCCTTTCCGCCCCGCCGCTGCGCGCGGTAGAGGGAGAGGGAGGAACGCTTCACGTATCCGCCCCGCGAAACCGTGATCACCATGTCTTCCTCGGCGATCATGTCCTCGAGCGTGATCTCGTTCGCCTCCGGGATGATCTCCGTGCGGCGCGCGTCTCCGTACGCCTCTTTCACCTCGCGCAGCTCGTTCGAGACGATCTCGAGAACGAGGACCTCCGAGGCGAGAATCTCCTTGAGGCGCCGGATCAGGGCGAGGACGTCCTGGTACTCGTTGGTGATCTTGTCGCGCTCGAGCGATGTGAGTCGCTGGAGGCGCATGTCCAGAATCGCCTGCGCCTGGACGGCCGAGAAGGCGAACTGCTCGATCAAGCCCGTCTTGGCGTCGTCCGGATTCGCGCTCCCGCGAATGAGGGAGATGATCTGATCGAGGATGTCGAGCGCCTTGACCAACCCCTCGAGGATGTGCGCCCGCTCCTCGGCTTTCCGGAGATCGAACCGCGTCCTGCGGATGACGATCTCTTTCCGGTGGTCGATGAAGTGGCGGAGCAGCTGCGGCAGGGTAAGGACCTGCGGCTGGTTGTCGACGATCGCCAGGAAGATGATCCCGAACGTCGTCTGCATCTGAGTGTTCTTATAGAGGTGGTTGAGGACGACCTCGGGAACCTCGCCGCGCTTGAGCTCGACGACCACGCGCATCCCCTCGCGGTCCGACTCGTCCCGGATGTCCGAGATCCCGTCGATCCGCTTCTCGCGGACCAGGTCCGCGATCTTCTCGATCAGCCGCGCCTTGTTGGTCATGTAGGGGATCTCGGTGATGACGATCGCCTGCCGCTCGGCGTGCCGCTTGTTCTCCTCGATCTCGACGCGCGCCCGGAGCTGGATGATGCCGCGTCCGGTCTCGTAGGCCTGGCGGATTCCGTCGAGTCCGTGAATGAAGCCGGCGGTCGGGAAGTCGGGGCCCGGCATCACGCGCATCAGATCGAGAACGCCCGCGTTCGGGTTCTCGATGGTCATCAGACAGGCGTCGATGACCTCCGAGAGGTTGTGCGGCGGGATGTTGGTCGCCATGCCGACCGCGATTCCCGAGGAGCCGTTGACGAGGAGGTTGGGATACTTGGCGGGGAGGACCGAGGGCTCGACGAGCGAGCCGTCGTAGTTGGGAACCCAGTCGACCGTTTCCTTGTCGATGTCGTCGCGGAGCAGCTCCTCGGCCAGGCGCGTGAGGCGGACCTCGGTGTAACGCATCGCCGCCGCGTTGTCGCCGTCGATCGAGCCGAAGTTCCCCTGGCCGTCGACCAGGCGGTAGCGCATCGAAAAGTCCTGCGCCATCCGGACGACCGAGTCGTAGATCGCGCTGTCGCCGTGGGGATGGAACTTACCCATGACGTCGCCGACGATGCGCGCCGACTTCTTGTAGGCCTTGCCCGCCGTGTTCCCCTGCTCGTACATGCCGTAAAGAATCCGGCGGTGCACGGGCTTGAGGCCGTCGCGGACGTCAGGGAGGGCGCGGCCGATGATCACCGACATCGCATAGTCGAGATACGACTTCCGCATCTCGTCTTCGATGTTGATCGGCGTTCGGCGGTCGTTAGTCAGAATGTAGTCGGACATAAGTGAAGGGGCTAGGGACTAGGGGCTAGGGATTAGGAAGAGCAACGGCAACGTCGCACGACCGAACGCTTCCCCTTAGCCAGTCTCTGGTTTTCCTCATAAATCAGTCTTGATCGTTCGGGCAGGCGCCAGCGCTCGGAACCAGAACTAAAGAATAGCGTCGCGAAGCGACCACCTTCCCTAGCCCCTAGTCCCTAGCCCCTAGCCCCTTGCTTCTAAATATCGAGATTCTTCACATTCAACGCGTTGTTCTGGATGAACTCGCGCCGAGGCTCGACTTCATCTCCCATGAGAATCGTGAACATCTGGTCGGCTTCGATCACGTCCTCGATCTTGACCTGGAGGAGGTGACGCGTCTCCGGGTTCATCGTGGTGTCCCAGAGCTGCTCGGGGTTCATCTCGCCGAGACCTTTGTAACGGGAGATGGCGAGCCCCTTCTTCGCGAGGTCGTAGATCGTCTGAAGGACGTCGTTGAGCTCCGGGAGCAGCTGGTCCGGCACGCCGGCGGCGGTAGCCTTGTCGCTGGTGTGTCGGAGCGCGTAGGGAGCGCGGCCGAAGCCGGTCACCTTCGCCCACGAGATCGCCGCCTGGCGGAACTCGTACTGGGCGAGAAAGTCCGCGTCGACGGAGATGCTGCGCCGGGAGCCGTTGCGCGAGGCTTCGAAGGCCAGGCAGGCAACACCCGACTCATCGTCGCGGTGCAGCTCGACCGCATCGAATCCCGCGTCGCGGATCGCCGTTTCGAGCGCCTTCATCTTGACTTCGTCGGTGAGCGCGGACTTGTCGGACACCTTCGCGTTGAAGATCACTTCGAGAGCAGCCGATGGGATGCCGCGCGCCTCGAGCTTCCGGACGTGCGAGCGATACTCCTCCATCGTCTGAAGCATCTCGATCAGCGGTGCGCCGGTGAGCTCGACCCCTTCCGCCGGCGTCACGCTGATGCCTTCGGCCACGCGCTCCATCAGGAAGCGCGAGAGATCGCCCTCGTCCTTGATGTAGTGATCCTTTTTCCCCTGCGCCACACGGAAGAGCGGCGGCTGGGCGATGAAGAGATGCCCCGCCTCGATGACCGCGCGCATGTGCTGGAAGAAGAACGTCAGGATCAACGTCCGGATGTGCGATCCGTCCACGTCGGCGTCCGTCATGATGATGATCTTGTGGTAGCGGAGCTTCGAGATGTCGAAGTCGTCCACGCCGATGCCGGTCCCGAGGGCCGTGATCATGACGCGAATCTCCTCGGAGGAGAGCATCTTGTCGAGACGGGCCTTCTGGACGTTGAGGATCTTCCCCTTGAGCGGGAGGATCGCCTGGAAGCGGCGGTCGCGCCCCTGTTTGGCCGAGCCTCCCGCCGAGTCTCCCTCGACGAAGTAGATCTCGGAGAAGCGGGGATCGCGCTCCTGGCAGTCGGCGAGCTTGCCCGGCAGCGAGGAGGAATCGAGCGCTCCCTTGCGGCGCGTCAGGTCGCGCGCTTTTCGCGCGGCTTCGCGCGCGCGCGCCGCGTCGATCACCTTCTCGAGGATCCGGCGCGCTTCCTTCGGATTTTCCTCGAGGTATTCGGAGAGCTTCTCTCCAACCTCGTGCGCGACCCAGGTCCTCACGTGCGAGGAGACCAGCTTGTCCTTCGTCTGCGACGAGAATTTCGGGTCGCGGATCTTGATCGAGATGATCGCCGAGAGACCCTCGCGGATGTCTTCGCCTTCGAGGGTGACCTTCGCCTTGGCAAGGTAGCCCTGCTCCGTAGCGTACTTGTTGATCGTGCGGGTGATCGCCGAGCGGAAGCCTTCGAGATGCGTTCCGCCGTCGGCGTTCTTGATCGTGTTGGTGAAGCAGAGGATCGATTCGCTGTACCCCTCGTTCCACTGCAGGGCCGCCTCGACCCTCTCACCGTCCTTCTCGTCGACGATGAAGATCGGCTTGTCGTTGATCGGCGTCTTCGCCTTGCTCACGTCCTGGACGAACGAGATGATCCCGCCGTCGTAGAGAAACTCGTGCTCTTTCTCGGTCCGCTCATCCTCGATCCTGATTCGGACTCCGGAGTTGAGGAATGCCAGCTCGCGAAGACGCTGCGAGAGCGTGTCGAAGTTCATCTCGTGAACCGAGAAGATCTCCGAGTCCGGCTTGAACGACACGCGCGTTCCCCGCCCCTGCGTCTTCTCGTCCTTCGAGAGAGGGGCCTGCGGGATGCCGCGCTTGTACGTCTGTCTCCAGACGTTGCCGTCGCGGCGGATCTCCAGCTCCAGCCACTCGGAGAGGAAGTTCACCACCGAGACGCCCACGCCGTGGAGACCGCCCGAGACCTTGTAGGAGTTGTTGTCGAACTTACCGCCGGCGTGCAGCTCGGTCATGATGACCTCCGCCGCGCTCCGACCTTCTTCCTTGTGCATGTCCACCGGGATCCCGCGGCCGTTGTCCTCCACGACCACCGAGTTGTCCGGCCGGATCTTCACTGAAACCGAGTCCGCGTACCCCGCGAGACATTCGTCGATCGCGTTGTCCACGACCTCGTACACCATGTGGTGCAGCCCCGAGTAGTCATCCGTGTCCCCGATGTACATCCCGGGACGCTTGCGCACTGCCTGGAGTCCCTTGAGGACCTTGATGTCTGCTGCCGTGTAATTCGTTGCCATTCGCTAGTGGTCTTCCTGGAGACGAACGGGGATCAAAACCCGGACGTCCGGGTGCGAGTCATCGTGGTTTTTCGGTCCGAAGATCGCGGCTCAAAAAGAACCTGACTGCGGCGGGTTTTGCGCCGGGAACTTCCCCGGTCGCGGCTGTCCGAACGAGACTCTCCACACCGCTGGATTTAACGTCTCATTCTAGCAGAAAATTCTGGCTGAAGTCGCTGAAAAAACAGGGATTTTGCTCAGCTTTCCCCCTCCGGCGCCACCCCCCCGTTCCGCACTCCGAAACGGGCATGCTCACCCATCTCGAAACGGTCGAAAAAGGAGCCTTTCGGCGAGGTCGTGAACAGCTGAATTCTTCCTATCAAATAACTGAGCAGGCGCTCGATAATCGAAAGGTCGAGCTCGGCATCCACGTCGTCCAGCAGAAACAGCGGCGACTCCCCCGTCCGCTCCCGGTAAAGCTCCACCTTCGCCAGCTTCAGAAAGAGCACCGTCATCTTGATCTCACCGCTCGAGAGGATCTCCGCGGCGGGATCATCTCCCCGCAGAATCTCGATGTTGTCCCGATGCGGCCCGAAGAGCGTGTACCCGAGCCGCAGCTCCCGCTTCCGGAGCTCTCCCAGGGCCCGCACCCCCTCCTCGAGACCGATCCCTTCCTCGAACCCGGCCGGCCGGTAGGCGAAGCGGAGATCGCGCACGTGGTAGTCGTGCTCCTCCAGGATCGCCTCCGTCCTCGCCGCCAGCTCCTCGGTGTAAATCCGCCGCGCCTCGACGACCGCCAGGGCCGTCTCGACCAGCTCCCGGTCCCACGCGTCGAGCTCTTTCCCTCGTCTCTTCCCTTCCGCGATCTGCTGGAGAAGAGAGTTCCGCTGCTTGAGGACCCGGCCGTAGCGCGAGAGGTCGGAGAGGTATCCGGGGCGGACGCTCGCGATCCCGCGATCGAGAAAGCGCCGGCGCTCGTCCGGTCCGCCCCGCAGGATCTCGAGCCGCGCCGCGGAGTAGGCGAAGACCTGGAGTGCGCGGATGTAATTGCCCAGCGTCGCCTTCTGGCCGTTGAGCAGAAGCTCGCGGCGACGCTCGGGACCAACCGCCAGGCCGGCCGATAGAGTCCGGACGATCCCGGTGGGCTCCTGGACTCGCCCTGCGGTGTAGAGGGTCGTCTCCCCCGTTCTGGCGGCGTGCGCGACGCGGCTGGTACGGAACGATTTGGTCGTCGCGAGAAAGTAGATCGCTTCGAGGAGGTTGGTCTTCCCCTGGCCGTTGTCGCCGATGAAGATGTTGGCAGCGGGGTGAAACGCGATCTTCCCATCCGCCAGGTTGCGGAAGTTCCTCGTTTCGAGCTCGAGAAGAATCAAGAGCGGCGGATCACGAGATGCGCATCGGCATCACGACGTAGAGGTACTCGTAAGGGAGATCGTCCTTCTGCTCCGGCCTCCCGATGCACTGGCTGTTCTCGTCCTTGAGCGCGAGGCTGACGTTCGGCGTCTCGACGGCGGCGAGAAAATCGCTCACGTAGGCCGCGTTGAGGCCGACGTGGAACGGCTGGCCGGAGTACTCTATGGGAACGGTCTCACGCGCGTCGCCGAGCTCGGGATTGGTCGAGGATACGGTCAGCTTTCCCGCGGCGAAGTCGAACCGGATCGCGCGCGTCCGCTCGTTCGCGACCAGCGAGATTCGCCGGATCGTCGAGAGAAGCCGCTCCCGGTCCACCTGGACCTTCCGGTCGTTGTCGCGCGAGATGACTTCCATGTAGTTCGGGAAGTTGACGTCGATCATCCGCGCCATCAGCCTCCGCCGGCCGTTCTCGAAGTACATGTGGTTTTCCGAAGTCCCGAAACGAACCTCGGTGTCTTCGCCCCCCTCGAGCCGCAGCAGCTCGTGCAGAGCTTTTCTCGGCACGAGCATCGTGAGGTCCTCTCCACCTTTCTCGTTTCCGAAGGGGAGGTTGACCAGCGCCATGCGGTGACCGTCGGTCGCCACCATCTCCATCTTGTCGCTCAGGACTTTCAGCAGCGCGCCGTTGAGCTGGAACCGGGTCTCCTCGTGGGTGATCGCGAAGATGACTTTCTCGACCATCATCTTCAGGTCGTCGAGCTGCATCCGGTTCGCGTTCTTCAGCGAGACTTTCGGGAGCGTCGGGTAATCCTCGGCGGGAAGGCCGAGCAGCCGGAACTTCGCGGTGCCCGACTCGATCTGGATCGAATAGTTCTCGCCGAGAACGAGCTTCACGTCTTCCTCGGGAAGGGCGCGGACGACATCGAACAACCGGCGCGCGTCGAGAGTCACGCCACCCGGGCTCTTCACAGTCGCCGCGCACGAGGTCTGCAGCGTCACGTCGAGATCCGTCGCCGCGATCTCCAGGCCGCCGTCAGTCGTCCGGAGCAGAACGTTCGACAGGATCGGGATCGTAGAGCGCTTTTCGACCACGCCCTGACAGAGCTGCAGTTCCTTCTGAAATTCCGATCTGGCTACAGTGAGCTCCATGCCTAACCCTTCTTAATCAATTCATTCTTTATGAATGGAAGTAGTAGTAGTAAGCGCTGAGGATAACCGGACAAAGCGTCCCAAGTGCTGGAGAGTATAGCAATTCCGCCGCATCTCAATCGGCGGTATTCGCGGCGGATTTCGCGCGGATTTCTCTCCCCGTTTTCCACAGCCGGTCCGCCCCCCGCTGCAGTACTTTTTTTTATCCGCAGCCCGTCCGCAGGTGGATCCGGTGGTTTTCGACAGGATTTAGAAGACAAGCCAGAAGCCAGAAACCAGAAGCCAGAAGAAAAGGCGAAGCCAGAGACCGGAAGCTAGAAGCCAGAAGAAAAATCAAAGGCGGGTCCCCGGGAGTGCTCGCTCTTTCAGGATGAAGTGGGCTTTTGACTTTTCTTCTGCCTTCTGGCTTCTGGTTTCTGGCTTAGCTTCACCTAAAGTGTTTGACCAGCATGTCGATCGTGTTCTCGACCGCGGGGTCTTCGTGCTTGAGGCGCTCGATCTTCTCGACTGAGTAGATGACCGTCGAGTGGTGCTTGTTGTTGAAGAGCTTTCCGATCTCGGGGTAGGAGAGGTCCGTCAGCGTCTTGCAGAGGTACATGGCGACCTGGCGGGGGTAGGAGACCGGGCGGGCGTTCGACTTGGTCTTCATGTCGGAGACCTTGATCCCGTAGTGCGCCGAGACGACCTTGAGGATCTCGCCCGGGGTGATCGGCTTGTTCTCCTTCGCCAAAACGTCGCGGAGGGCCTCGCGGGCCAGGTCCACCGACATGGCGTGGCCAGTCAGGGACCCGAATGCCGTGATCCGGTTGAGGTGACCCTCGAGCTCCCGGATGTTCGACCGGACGCGCTCGGCGATGAAAAGGGAGACGTCGTCCGGCAGGTCGATCTTCTTCTCTTCTGCTTTTTTGCGGAGGATGGCGATCTTCGTCTCGAGGTCGGGAGCCTGGATGTCGGCGATCAGTCCCCATTCGAAACGCGAGCGGAGCCGCTCCTCGAGCGTGGGAATGTCGCGCGGCGGAGCGTCGGAGGTGAACACGATCTGCTTCTGCGCCTCGTAGAGGGCGTTGAAGGTGTGAAAGAACTCTTCCTGCGTCCGCTCTTTTCCGGCCAGGAACTGAATGTCGTCCAGAAGGAGCGCGTCGACCGAGCGGTAGCGGTCGCGGAACTGCGACATCCGGTCGTAGCGGATCGAGGTGATCAGCTCGGTAACGAAGCTGTCGGCCGACATGTAGACCACGCGCATTTCCGGGTGGTCCGTCCGGATCTGCTGCCCGATGGCCTGGATCAGGTGCGTCTTGCCGAGCCCGGCGCCTCCGTAGATGAAGAGGGGATTGAACGAGCCGCTCGGATTCTCGGCGATCGAGAGGGAGGCGGCGTAGGCGAGCTGGTTGGAGCTTCCGACGACGAAAGTGCCGAACCGGTAGCGGGGATTGAAGGTCGAGTGGGGAATCTCCGGCTGCTGCGGGCGGGCGGCTGCCTGGGCGGCTTCGCGCTCGGGGGCGGGGCGCATCGCGTCGGCTACGAAGTGGACCTTGGTCCTCTCGGAGCTCAACTCGCTCAGGATCGACCGGATCGCCCGCCCGTACCGGGCCGAGATCTCGTCCACGAACCGGTCGTCGGGAACGCGCACGTCGAGGGTCTCGCCTTTTTCCGCGAGCAACGACGTCGGAGCGAACCAGGTTTTGTACTCGTTCGGTTCGATCCGGCTTTCCAGCTTTCCGAGGACCTGATTCCAGAGATTCATGGTTACCCGACGGCCACCGTAACCCCCTGTGATTCCACAGGTTTTCCACAACTGTGGAAAACGCAGGGGCCTGAAGAAGGGGTCGGGAGCATAGCACAGGTGGATTGGAGAAAATCAAGTGCCGCGAGGCACGTTTTTCTGCCCCATCCGCCGTAGCCGAGGGGGGAGCATACTCCACCGGATCGCCGATGGCGATGCCCGTGGCGATTTTCCGTCTTCAACCGGCCGCGCCTCTCCTGAAAAGGCGTGGAATTCCCTCAGGGAACAGGGGGTTTCGCGTGGATGGCCCGGGGGAGCGATTGACCCAACCGGAGACACTCGCTATACTCCCGGCTTTATTTTCAACGATTTAGAACCAGGTGGAACGATGAGCAAGCGTACGTATCAACCGAACAACCGCCGGCGGAAGCGCACGCACGGCTTCCTCGAGCGGATGGCGACCAAGAACGGTCGCGCGGTCATTTCCGCGCGTCGTCGTAAGGGTCGCAAGCGCCTTTCCGTTTAAGGTCTGGCGCACGCGTGAACCATCGGCCTCGCGGAGAGCCGGTGTGAGTCGATCGAGCATTGAGCCTGTCTCCCGCGGAAGATCTGCCGAAATCGCAACGGATTGCGAAGCGCCGCGACTTCCTGCGGGCGTACGAGCAGGGCGTGAAGCTTTTCGGCCGGTTCGTGGTCGTGTTCGCCATGCCGAACGACCTCGGCCATCCTCGGATCGGGGTCACGGCAACCCGAAAAATCGGGAAAGCCCACGATCGGAACCGCCTCAAGCGGTGGGTCCGCGAAGTCTATCGGCGCCGGCGAACCCCTCTCGGGCTCGACCAGGCGCCGTTCGATTTCGTCGTGAATCTCAAAGGACAAGCGGCCCAGGCCGTTTTCAGCGACTTTACCCGCGACCTCGAGCGCGCTCTACGCCGCGCGCACGAGGACGCCCGGAAGCGTCCGACGGAGGAAGGGACCCGATGATTCGTAAGCTCCTCGTCGGCCTCCTCCGCATTTACAAGCGCTTCATCTCCCCTCTACTCCCCCCAGCCTGCCGCTTCGAGCCGACCTGCTCGGTTTACGCCATGGAGGCCATCGGCCGCCACGGCGCCGCCCGCGGGTCCTGGCTCGCCCTGCGCCGGCTCTTTCGCTGTCATCCGCTGAACCCAGGAGGTTGGGACCCGGTCCCGTAACCATGGAAAAACGACTCTTTCTCGCGGTCTTCCTCTCGATCGCCTTCCTCTTCGGATGGGGCGCGCTCGCTCCGCGCATCTTCCCCGGACTGAGGCAGGCCCCTCCCGAGCCGGCCGCCACCGCGACCATCGCGCAGGGCGAGACCGAGCTCCCCGCGGCCGATACGGCGCAACCCGCTACCCCGCAGCCAGCGTCACCGGTATCGCCCGCGCCGTCGTCGGCGCCTCAGGTCGCTCCGGTATCGGCGGGAATGATCGAGACTCCCGAGATTCAGTCCGAGCTCTGGCGCGCCCGATTCAGCAACCGGGGAGGGCAGCTCGTCTCCTTCTCCCTGCTCGACTATCCCCTGAAACCAGGGGAGGGACCGGTCGATCTTGTCGCTCCACGCCCGCAGCAGAACTCCGATTACCCCTTCGCGCTCGTCTCGGCGAACCCGCGGTTCAACCGGCTGGTGAACGAGTCGCTCTACGAGGTCCAGCGCTCTACCGGCCGCGACGGCCAGGTTGTCCGCTTTCGCTGGGCGGGGGAGGGGATCTCGGTCGAGAAGACCTTCAAGCTCGATCCAAACCGCTACCTCTTCGACTTCGAAGTTCGGGTCACTCCGTCGACGATTCCGTACCGCGTCGTGATCGGTCCGGGCCTCCGGCAGATCCTTCCGGAAGAGGAGTACAGCCAGTTCATGACCACCGGTGCCGGGGTCGTCCAGTACGAGGACGATCTGGAGACCGTCAACCGCGAGAAGTCAGGCGGGTTCCGCGCGTACGAGGGGAAGCCGCAGTTCACCGGGCTCCAGGACAACTACTTCCTCGCGGTGATGATCCCGCGGCAGGGGAGCTCGGCGACCTTCCGCGAAACTACGGTTGCTCCGATCTCCGAGGATGGCGAGCCGCGCAAGGAACTGTTCGCCGGCGTGAATGCGCAGAACGGAGTCGTGGCGGGCACCGCCTACTTCGGTCCGAAGCAGGTCAAGACGCTCGACGAGCTGGGACTGAGCAACACGCTGCAGTTCGGAGTGTTCGGCTTCATCGCCAGGCTGCTGCTGATCGCTCTCATCTGGTTCAACACGTTCACCCACAACTTCGGCTGGGCGATCGTCGTCCTGACGTTTTTCATCAAGCTCGCCCTCTACCCACTGCAGCACAAGAGCATGGTCTCGATGAAGAAGATGCAGGCCGTGCAGCCGAAGGCCAACGCCATCAAGGATCGCTACCGCAAGGCGAAGACCGATCCCGAGCAGCGGCAGAAGATGAACCTCGAGATGATGAAGCTCTACAAGGACGAGGGGATCAACCCCGCGAGCGGATGCGTTCCGCTGCTCCTTCAGCTTCCCATTCTGTGGGCCTTCTACACGCTGCTCTCACGCGCCATCGAGCTGCGCGGCGAACCGTGGATTCTCTGGATCCACGATCTCTCGGTGAAGGATCCCTACTACATCACCCCGATCCTGATGACGGTGACGATGTTCCTGCAGCAATGGCTGACGCCCACCACCGTCGATCCGGTTCAGCGTAAGGTGTTCCTTGCCATGCCGGTCATCTTCGGCTGGCTGTTCAAAGAGTTTCCGGCCGGGCTCGTGCTCTACTGGCTCGTTCAGAATATCCTCTCCATCATTCAGCAGCTGATCACCAACCGTTACTGGAGCAGCCATCCTGCTGCCGAGAAGAAGGGAGCCTGATCCGCATGCCCGGTCAGCGTTTCGAAGGACACAACCTCGAGGAGGCGATCGACGCAGCCGCCTCCGCTCTCGGCGTTCCCCGCTATCAGATCGTCCACAAGGTCGTGGTCGAGAAGCGCGGCTTCCTCGGTGGTCTCAAGCGCGTCGTGATCGACGCGCACGTCGATCTCGAAGCTTCTGAGCCGCCGCCTCCACCGCCTCCGGTTGAGCGCGCTCCGCGTCCGGCCGCAGCCGATCGGCCGCGCCCCCGCCAGCGCAGCGATCGTCCTGAGCGCGATCGCGGCGGAAGAGGGCGAGGCCGCGGAATGGGGCACTCCGATCGCGAGCGCCCGTACGAACGGCACTCGCGATGGAGCGAAGACGACCGTCCCTATCACGAGGAAGTCCCTCCGCAGGACGAGCAGAGCGAAGGTGCGGCCGCGGTGGCGAAATGGGTGGACGATCTTTTCGAGCTGGCCGGGTTCGCTCTCGAAGCGCGTACGCGCGAGGACGAGGAGCAGATCCTGGTTACCTTGTATGGACGCGACGGGCGGCTGATGGTCGACCGGGACGGCGAGCTGCTTGAAGCGATGCAAACCATTGCAACCAAAGCACTTAGAGATAAAGTCACCGAGAAGAAGATCGAGTTTGACTGCCGCGGCTTCAAGGATGCCCGGGGCGAGCGGCTCCGGCGGGAAGCGCGCGACGCGGCCGACCTTGTGCGCGCCGAGGGGGGCGAACAGCTTCTCGAGGCGATGAATCCGGCCGAGCGGCGGATCGTCCATCTGGAGCTCAAGGATGACCGCGACGTCATGACGGTGTCGCGAGGTGACGGCTTCTACAAGCGCGTCGCGATCGTGGCGAGGGATGAGGATCCCGGCCCAGACCCGCAGGAGTCGTGAGCGGAGCCGAGCTGGATACGATCATCGCGCCGGCGACTCCTCTGGGAAGGAGCGCACTGGCGATCGTCCGGATGGACGGGCCGCGCGCGCGCTCTCTGGCCGAGGAGTGGTCGGGGCGAGAGCTCGAGGAGCGACGGGCGACGCGGGTGCGGCTGGCGGACCGCGACGGCGTGATCGACGAAGCGGTGATCACTCTTTACGTGACGCCTCGTTCCTTCACCGGCAACGACCTGGTGGAGATCTCCCTTCACGGCAGTCCGTCGGTGGTGGAAAGACTCCTGCGTGCGGCGGGTGATGCGGGAGTCCGGCCGGCGGGAGCGGGGGAGTTCACCGAGCGGGCGGTGCTGAATGGAAAGCTCGACCTCGTCCAGGCGGAAGCGATCGGAGACCTGATCGCCTCCCGGACGGTGGCGCAGTCGAAGCTCGCGCTGGCCAATCTCGACGGGGCGCTCAGCCGGGAAGCGAAAGCCGCGCGGGAGGAGCTGGTGGCGACCCTGTCGCGGTTCGAGGCGGCCCTGGACTTCGCGGAAGAGGGTTACACCTTCATCGAACCAGCCGAAGCGCTCGAGCGCCTGCGGCGCCTCGCCGAAAGCCTGCGGGGAATCGAGGAGACGTTCCGGCGGGGGAGAGCCGTCGCCGGAGGGATCACGCTCGTGATCCTCGGGCGGCCGAACGCAGGGAAGTCGACGCTTCTCAACGCCCTTTGCGGCGAAGACCGGGCGATCGTGACGGCGATCCCGGGGACGACGCGGGACCTGGTGCGGGAGACGATCGAGCTCGGCGGGCTTCCAGTGACGGTCGTGGACACGGCGGGCCTGCGCGAGACTGCCGACGAAGTGGAAGGAATCGGGGTGGCGCGTGCCCGGGAAGCCGCGACTCGCGCGGAGATGGTGGTGTACCTCATCGACGCCTCTTTGGGTGAAGCGAATGAAGACCAGCAAGCGCTCGCCCTCCACCCGGAAGCCCTGATCGTCCACACAAAGACCGATCTGGCTCCGCCCCCGGAAGGTGCGCTCGGAGTGTCGGTCGCGACCGGCGCAGGCCTCCCCGCTCTCCTCGACCGCCTCGGCGACGAGGTGCGGGAAAAGTACGCGGTGCCGGAGGGTGGGGGAGCGGTGGTGAACGAGCGGCAGAGGCGCGCGCTGGAAGAAGCGCGAAGCGCCGTCGAGGCCGCGGCTGAAGCGGTGGAGCGCGGCGAAAGTGAAGAAGTGGTCGCCGTCGACCTCCGCGAGGGCGCCCGAGCCCTCGGCCTCCTGACCGGCGAGATCACGACCGAGGAGCTCCTGAGGGAGATCTTCGCGAAGTTCTGTATCGGGAAGTAGGTAGATGGGGCGCGGGTAGGGGGGCGGGTGTTCCACGTGGAACGGTTGGGCGGACGATAGGACCTAGGACAAATAGGACCTATAGGATAAAAGCAGGAATTGCCTTTGGCTTGTCCTATTCGTCCTATCGTTGCCTCTCCCCTAAATTTTCCTCCCTGCCATGCTGTTCCACGTGGAACCATGTTTTCTCCCGCGACTTTCGACGCCATCGTGATCGGTGGCGGCCATGCCGGTGCTGAGGCCGCTCGCGTTCTCGCGCGTGGCGGGGCCTCGACCGCCCTCCTCACGATGTCCGCCGGCGCGATCGGCCGGATGTCGTGCAACCCTGCCATCGGTGGGCTTGCGAAGGGGCATCTCGTTCGCGAGATCGACGCTCTTGGCGGACTGATGGGGGAGGTGGCGGATTCCGCCGGGATTCAGTTCAAGACCCTCAATCGCTCCAAAGGTCCCGCGGTCCAGGGGCCGCGCGCCCAATGCGACCGCGACCTTTACGCGGCCGCGGTCCTGCGGGCCATGCGGGCGGAGCCGCTCATCACCATCGTCGAGGGAATCGCCGATCGTCTTCTATTTGAAGGGGAGCGGCTCGAGGGGGTGCGGCTCAAGACCGGGCAGACTCTCCAGGCTCCGGTCGTCATCGTCACCACCGGCACGTTTCTTCGCGGCCTCATGCACTCGGGGGAGACCCAGACCGTCGGCGGACGCTTCGGCGAGCCCTCGGCCGAGACGCTCTCCGATTCCCTTCGCGCCCTCGGTCTCGACCTCGGACGCCTCAAGACCGGAACGCCACCCCGCGTTCTGCGATCGACGGCCGATTTCTCCAGGATGACGCCGCAGCCCGGAGATTCGCCGCCGCGCCCCTTTTCCATCCTGACCGACCGGATCACGCTCCCTCAGGTCGACTGCTGGATGTCGGCAACCACGCCCGAGGCCCACGACCTCATTCGCGCCAACCTCCATCGGGCTCCGATGTACTCGGGACAGATTCAGGGCGTCGGCCCGCGGTATTGCCCCTCGATCGAAGACAAGGTCGTCCGCTTCGCCGAGAAGGATCGCCACCTCGTCTTCGTGGAGCCTGAGGGGCTGGACCATCCCTGGCTCTACCTCAACGGTATTTCGACCTCGCTGCCGGCGGACATTCAGCTGGCCGTCGTTCGCTCCATCCCCGGCCTCGAGAACGCAGAGATCGCCCGGCTGGGTTACGCCGTCGAGTATGACTTCGTCAATCCCCAGCAGCTCGAGGCTACCCTCGCGGTGCGCGGCGTTCCGGGGCTTTATCTGGCCGGGCAGATCAACGGCACTTCCGGATACGAGGAAGCCGCCGCCCAGGGATTGGTGGCCGGAATCAATGCACTCGCACTTCTTAAGGAGGAGGAGCCATTCATCCTCCGTCGCGACGAAGCCTACGCTGCGGTCATGATCGATGATCTCGTGACGCGCGGGACCGAGGAGCCGTACCGGATGTTCACCTCCCGAGCGGAGCACCGCCTCCTTCTCGGATGCGATTCCGTCTACGAGAGGCTCTCTCATCACGCCGAACGGCGCGGCCTGCTCGATCCAGAGCGAAGGCGGCGAATCGAGGACCGGCTGGCCCGAGTCACCGAAGCGCGCGCACATCTCGAAGCCCTTCAGTTCCTCCCGGACAAGGAGACGACTGCATGGTTTGAGGAGCTCGGCACCCCTCTCAATGCGCCGACTACTATTGGTAAACTACTGCAGCGAAAGGACTTCTCGTGGGATGAGTTCGCTGGATCGGCAGCGGCTTCGCATCGGTGGAGCGAAGCCCTGACAGCCGCCGGCTCCCTCGGTGAGGAGGAGCTCGACGGCGTGCTCAACGCCCTCCGATACGCCGGCTACGTCGAAAAGCAGGCGCGGGAAGCTCACCGCTCGCGCGCGGACGAGGATCTGCGGATCCCCCATGCCTTCTCCTTCCATCGCCCCGGACTCTCTCGCGAGCTCGTCGAAAAGCTGACGTCCGTCCGCCCCGCCTCGCTCGGCCAGGCCTCCCGGATTCCCGGCATGACCCCGGCGGGGATCTCGGTGCTGAGGATGCATCTGCGCGGAAGAAGCTCGAACGCTCCGGAGAGCGCGAATTGACGTCGAGCGTCGAGGAGAGGATCGACACCTATCGTCGTCTGCTTCTCGAGTGGACTGCGAAGATCAATCTCATCGGGCCCGAGGCGCGGCGCAACCTCGATGCGCACATCGACGAGGCGCTGTTCGCGGGAGAGAAGCTCGTTCCTCGCGGAGCAGTGCTCGACTTCGGCAGCGGCGGCGGACTTCCGGCGATTCCGATGGCGATCGCGAATCCGGACGCTCATTTCGTCCTCGTCGAGGCGGACGTGAAGAAGTGGGCCTTCCTCAAGCAGGCGGCTCGGGCCTGCGGTTTACAGTGCGAAGTTCACGGTGATAGATTGGAAAAACTCGCCGCGCGACTCGCGCAGCGCCATTTCACCCTCGTCACCTCCAGAGCCGTCGGTCATCCGGAAAAGTGGGTTCCCCTGGTGGAGCCGCTTCTCGCGGAGGGTGGGAGAGTAGCTTTGTTCGAAGGGAGTCCCGAGGCGCCGGTCATCGCGGGTTTCGACCTCGCCGAGTCGATTCCTCTTCCTCGAGGGGAGGGACATACCCTGATCGTCCTCCGAAAGGCTCCGCGTGAGAATCGATGAGTAAAGTCATCTCCCTGGCCAACCAGAAGGGCGGCGTCGGCAAGACCACGACCGCCATCAACCTGGGCGCATCCCTCGCTGCAGCGGAGAGGAAGGTCCTGCTGATCGACCTCGATCCGCAGGCGAATGCCACCTCCGGGATGGGCCATCCGAAGAACGATGAGAACTCGATCTACCGCGTTCTGATCGGCGAGCTGAATTTGCGCGACATTATCCTGGACACCGAGCTTCCGACGTTGAAGCTCGCCCCCTCTTCGGTCGACCTGGTCGCAGCGGAGATGGATCTGGCGGATTCCGAGGATCGGGCCCACCGGCTCAAGCAGGCGCTCGAAGGGGTGAGGGAGGATTTCGATTACATCCTGATCGACTCCCCTCCGTCGCTCGGGCTGCTGACGATCAACGGTCTCGTGGCGGCGGACTCGGTTCTCGTTCCGCTCCAGTGCGAGTACTTCGCGCTCGAGGGTGTCTCCCAGCTGATGGCCACGGTCGAGCGGGTGAGAGGCGGGTTGAATCCCTCTCTCGAGATCGAGGGAATCGCGCTGACGATGCACGATGAAAGGGTGAATCTTTCGCGGCAGGTCTCGCAGGAGATTCGAGGCTACTTCGGGGAGAAGGTTTACGAGTCGGTCATTCCGAGAAACGTCCGCCTGGGCGAGGCGCCTTCGTTCGGCAAGCCGATCCTGCTGTACGACATCCGATCGCGCGGAAGCGAGGCGTACATTCAGCTCGCGAAAGAATTCATAAGACGGTCCGAGACCGTGATCGACTGAGGGAAAACGGGAAATGGCTCAACAGAAGAAGGTTCTCGGGCGCGGGTTGAGCGCACTGATACCAGGCAAGGATCCGGCGCCTCCGCGCGCCGGGGGAGCGGAGATCGAGATCGCGAAGATCGATCCGAACCCCGCGCAGCCGCGCAAGTACTTCGACGAAGCGCTGATCTCCGAGCTGGCCGAGAGCATTCGCGAGCACGGCGTCGTGCAGCCGGTTCTCGTTTCGAAGAAGGGCGACCGCTACATGCTGATCGCGGGCGAGCGCCGCTATCGGGCGGCGAAGCAGGCGGGCCTCACCACGATTCCGGCGGTGGTCAAAGAGGGGGCGACGCAGAGCGACGTCCTGCAGATCGCGCTCATCGAGAACATCCAGCGCGCCGACCTCAACCCGATCGAGGAAGCGGTCGCGTATCGGCAGCTTCACGACGAGTTTCAGCTCACGCAGGAAGAGATCGCCAAGCGCGTCGGCAAGGAGCGGTCGACGATCGCGAATGCCCTCCGCCTGCTCAAGCTCCCCGATTCGGTGAAGCAGCTCGTGGGGAACGGGCAGCTGTCGATGGGTCACGCGCGGGCGCTGCTCGCCGTCAGCGACCGCAAGAAGCTGGAGACGCTGGCGCAGAGGGTCGTGAGGCAGGGGCTCAACGTCCGTCAGACCGAGGCGCTGGCAACGGGCGCGCCGCAACAGAAGGTCGAGAAGAACGAGACGCTCAAGGACGTTTTCACTCGCGATGCCGAGGAGAAGCTGACACGGTCCCTGAGCACGCGGGTCCAGATCGATCGGAAGCGCCGGGGCGGGGTCATCCGCATCACATTCAACAGCGAGGACGAGCTGATCCGGCTCCACGATGAGCTGAGCGGGAGGAAACGATGATGAAGGGCAAGCAGGGAGGGGAGCTCAACGGATTTCTCGACCGGGGCTCCAGTTTCACGGGCGATCTCGAGTTCGAGGACACGATGCGGATCGACGGCCGGTTCAACGGCAAGATCAGTTCGAAAAACGAGCTGATCGTCGGCGAGACCGCGGTCATCGACGGGGACGTTCACGTCGGTCGAATCGCCATCAGCGGCACGGTCAAGGGAAAAGTGAAGGCTGACCAGAAGATCGAGGTCCACCGCAGCGGCAAGGTCTACGCCGACCTCGACACTCCGGCCCTCATCATTGAGGAAGGGGCGGTGTTCCAGGGGAATTGCGCGATGGGAGAATCGAAAAAGGGTCCGATGGCCGTGGTCGAAGGGAAGTCGTAAGAAAAGGCAGAAGGCAGAAGGCAGAAGGCAGAAGTAGGTCTGCGCTGACGAGCCATGACGCGCGGGACGCGGCCGGCTCCCCGGTCATCCCATCTGAGGGAGCGCCGCGCTGAAGCGTCCTTTCCCGCGAGTATCGCGGGCGCGACCGAAGGATCTCAAAATGGCAGGATCACGCCCGCCTGCGCGTCCGCCGCCCCGGCCAACACCATCCTGCCATCTGGAGATCCTTCGTCGGCTGCCAACACCCTCGAGGCCGACCACCACGTCCCGCGCCTCCTCAGGATGACGTAGCCCGGACGGCCGTTGCCGTTGCCTTTACTTCTGCCTTCTGCCCTCTGCCTTCTGCCTTCGCCTCTACTTCTGCCCTCTGCCTTCTGCCTTCTGACTTTTCCTCATCCTCTCGATCAGCAGAATCGCCTCCGGAATCGTGAACTGATCCTCCGGCCCCAGCACGTCCTCCCACTGCAGGTTCCAGGCGGCTTCCTCCCGATCCTCGAAGCTGGAGTCGAGGAAGTTCAGCTCGCACTCCTCCCCGATGAAATTCGCCCCGTCCCGCAGGGGGAGTCCGAACGTTCGGCAGACGAGGGGACGGTGGTCGTAGACGAGGCAGGCGCCTCCTTCCCCGAGGGCGGGGCAGGGAACGTCGTCGGCCCGGACGAAGAAGGCTTCCTTTTCCTCCGGAGTCAGCTCCTGGATGACCGGGATCTCGAGGGCCTCGGCCATCGCCTCCGCCCGCTGGACGATCTCGTCCCGGACGGCGGAGGGGAGGGAGGCGAGGCCGTCGGCGAGAACCGAGATGTCAGCCGCGCTGATCTCGAACAGGCCGTGGCAGCAGAGGGAGCAGCCGCGGCGGCAGGCGAGCGCGTCCGGTTGCTTGGCCATGACCCTGGCGAAATGGGCGTCGGCGCGCTGGAGAATCGATCGGAAGCCGGGCATAAGGTGAGGGGGTAAACCGTTCCAGTGGGCGCGTTTGTTTCGGTTCCCTTCGGTTGATTCCGATGGGGCCCTATGTTATACAGCGACGGCCTTCGGGCAGCGCTGGGGCAGCCTCGTCTCTTCGGGCAGCCCTCCCCCAACACCCGACAATCGGAAACCGTAGATGAATCTGACTCCCGACTGGTCCCTGCTCGTCATCCTTGCGATCTTCATCGCGAACTATTTCGTCGTTCGAGCTTTCTTTCTGAAGCCGATCAACGGCGTTCTCGTGGCGCGCGAACAGGAGATTCTCGGAGCGGAAGCGGTGTTCGAAGAATCGATGGCGCGCTTTCACGAAGCGACGAGCGAGATGGAAGCGCGGCTGATCGAAGCGCGGCGCAAGGGATCGTCGATCCGCGAAGCGCGGCGATCGGAGGCAGCGGCAACGCGCGCCGAGCTGATCGCCGAGACGCGTCAGAAGGCCGAGGGGCTGACCGAGAGCGCCGAGCAGAGCCTTCGAGCCGACGTGGTGACCGCGCGCGAGAAGATCGAGCGCGAGTCCGAGGCGCTGGCCAGGCTCGCGGCCGAAAAGATTCTGGGAAGACAACTGGCATGAAGCCAAACATTCTAATGATCCTCTTCGCCCTGATCCTGGGCGGAGCCGGCCTTCTGGCCGCTGCTGACACCGGTGCGACCGTCGCCCGTGGCGCAGCCGCCGAGACCCACGAAGAGATCGCGGGCGAAGAACACGGCGAAACGCACGAGGAAGTGACCTACTTCGGCATCCCCGGCTGGGTCCTGAAGACGATCAACCTCATTCTCTTTTTCGGCGTCCTCATTTACCTCCTGAAGAAGCCCATCGGGGCAGCTTTCGTCGCTCGCCGGGAGAAGATCCGAAAGGACGCGGTTGAAGCAAGGGAGCGGCGCCAGAAAGCGGAGAGCCTCGCCGCCGACATTCAGTCGCGTCTCGATCAGATCGAATCGGAAGTCGACACCATTCTCTCGCGCGCCGCGGAAGAGGGTGAGCGGCAGAAGAACGAGATGATCGAGCAGGGGCGGAGAGACGCCGAGAAGATCCTGGCGCAGGCGCACAATGCCATCGATGCGCAGCTCAAGCGCGCGCGGCAGGAGCTCACCGAGCACGCTGGCCGACTCGCTGCCCAGCGCGCGGCCGCGCTGCTCGAGGGCGGCATGACCGAAGCCGATCGCAGGAAGATGTTCGCCGAGGGAGTCGAGGAGATTCGATCGTGATCCGCCGATTCGCGCGTCCTTACGCCAAAGCGATGATGGAGCTCGCCGGCACCGCCGAGAGCTCCCGTCAGATGCACGACCAGCTCCTCGCTTTCGAGCGGGCCCGCGGCGGCAACCCGCAGCTCTCAGGCCTCTACGAGAATCCTGGCGTCAGCTCCGACCAGAAGCTGCGAATCACCCGGGAAATCGCCGGACGACTCGGTGTCGATCCGCTCGGTCTGCGGCTGCTCGAGACGCTGGTGCACCATCACCGGGTCAACGACCTCGAAGCGGTCCTCGAAGCGTGGAAGGCGATGATCAACGCCGCGCTGGGAATCGAAGTGGCGGAAGTGCGCAGCGCGCACGAGCTCAGCGAGTCGGAGCGCGCGGAGCTGAAAAAGGCTCTGGAGACGAAGCTCGGCCATCAGGTGGAGCTTCGGGTCGAGACGGATCCGGCGCTTCTCGGCGGCTTCGTGGCGAAGATCGGCAGCGAGGTGTGGGACGCCTCGGTGCGCGGAAAGCTCAGCAGATTTGGTGAGGCATTAGCGTAGCGCCATAAGGCCTCTTATTACGCGCTAATGATCCTCAATGGATTTAGACCTTACTTCTAGTAGCTCTTAACTGGAGATGATATGGCTGTCGACTTAAAAGCTGACGAAATCACAGAGATTATTCGTCAGCAGATTTCAGGAATTGATCGCGGCGTCGACGTCGCCGAGGTCGGGACGGTGATCTCGGTCGGCGACGGTATCGCCCGCGTCTACGGGCTCTCCCGCATCATGGCGGGCGAGCTGGTCGAGTTCCCGCACAATCTGTTCGGGCTGGCGCTCAACCTCGAAGAGGACTCGGTCGGCTGCGTCCTCATGGGCGAGAGCAGCGAGGTCAAAGAGGGCGATCAGGCGAAGCGGACCGGGAAGATCATTTCCGTTCCGGTCGGGCCGGCGATGGTCGGCCGCGTGGTCAACCCGCTCGGGGAGCCGGTGGACGGAAAAGGGCCCATCGAGTCGACCGAGATGTACCCGATCGAGCGCCTCGCTCCGGGCGTCATCGACCGCAAGCCGGTCAAGGAGCCTCTCCAGACGGGGCTGAAGGCGATCGACGCGATGATTCCGATCGGCCGCGGTCAGCGCGAGCTGATCATCGGCGACCGCCAGACCGGAAAGACCGCGATCGCGGTCGACACGATCATCAACCAGAAGGGGACGGGCGTGATCTGCGTCTACGTCGCGATCGGCCAGAAGAGGTCGACCGTCGCGCAGATCGTCAAGACGCTCGAGGAGTACGGGGCGATGGATCACACGATCGTCGTCACGGCGTCCGCCTCCGAGCCCGCGCCGCTGCAGTACCTGGCGCCGTATGCCGGATGCGCGATGGCTGAGTACTTCCTCTACAACGGCCAGCACGCGCTGGTGATCTACGACGATCTTTCGAAGCATGCGCAGGCGTACCGCGAGATCTCGCTGCTTCTCCGCCGCCCGCCCGGCCGCGAGGCGTACCCCGGCGACGTCTTCTATCTCCACTCCCGCCTTCTCGAGCGCGCGGCGAAGCTGAGCGACAAGAACGGCGGCGGCTCGCTGACGGCGCTTCCGATCATCGAGACGCAGGCAGGCGACGTCTCGGCGTACATTCCGACGAACGTCATCTCGATCACCGACGGTCAGATCTTCCTCGAGACGGACCTCTTTCACTCGGGCGTGCGTCCTCCGGTCAACGTCGGTATCTCGGTCAGCCGCGTCGGCGGCTCGGCGCAGATCCGCTCGATGCGGACGGTCTCCGGAACGCTCCGGCTCGATCTGGCGCAGTACCGCGAGCTCGCAGCGTTCTCGCAGTTCGCATCGGACCTCGACAAGACCTCGCAGGCGCAGCTCAACCGCGGCGAGCGGCTCGTGGAGATCCTCAAGCAGGGGCAGTACTCCCCGCTGCGCATCGGTCTTCAGACCGTCTCGATCTTCGCCGGAACGAAGGGGTTCCTCGACGACCTCAAGGTCTCGGCGGTTCGTCCGTTCGAGGCGGCGTTGCATAAGGCGCTCCTCGACGAGAAGCCTGGCCTGATCGAGCAGCTCGAGACGGCGCCGAAGTTCGACCAGACGCTTTCCGGCGACCTGACCGAGGCGATCAAGGCCTTCAAGGAACTCTACGTCAAGGACAACCCGAGCGTAGTGACAGGAGCTCAGTAAGCCGTGGCCAGCACTCTCGACCTGAGACGCCGCATCCGCAGCGTCAAGAACACGCAGCAGATCACCCGGGCGATGAAGATGGTCGCCGCGGCGAAGCTGCGCCGGGCGCAGGACCGGATGATGGCGGCCCGCCCCTACTCGGGCGCAATGCATCAGATGCTGCAGTCGGTGGCCTCGCGCGTCGACGCGAAAAAGCACCCGCTGCTGCAGCGGCGCGAGGAGAAGAACGTTCTTCTCGTCGTCGTGACCGCGGACAAAGGGCTGTGCGGCGGGTTCAACATGAACGCGATCAAGACCGCGCAGCAGACCCTGGCCGAAGGCAACTGGGACAGCGCGTCGATCCTCCCGGTCGGCCGCAAGGGGAACGACTTTTTCCGCCGCCGCGACATGAACATCCGGACCCAGGCGGTCAACGTCTTCCAGGCGCTCTCGCTCGACACCGCGCGTGAGCTCGCCGCCACCATCATCTCCGACTATCGCGAGGAGAAGATCGACGCGGTTTACGTCGTCTACAACGAGTTCCGCTCGATGATCTCCCAGCGAGTCGTCGCGCAGCGGATGCTTCCCATCGAGACCCCGGAAGCGAAGGAAGAAGTCGGGATCGACTACATCTACGAGCCGGAGCCCGAGGCGATCCTCGAGCATCTGCTTCCGCGCTACGTCGAGTTCCAGCTCTACCGCGTCCTTCTCGAGTCGTCCGCCGCGGAGCATGCGGCCCGGATGACCGCGATGGAAGCGGCGACCAAGAATGCGAAGGACGTGATCGAGCGGCTCACGCTGACCTACAACCGCGCGCGGCAGGCGGCGATCACCAAGGAAATCATCGAAATCGTGTCCGGAGCGTCGGCGCTCGGCTAGGCCCGCTCCCGCACCAGGAATCGGAGAAATCAAAAATGGCTGAGAAACAGAACGTCGGCCGCGTCATCCAGATCATCGGACCGGCGCTCGACATCGAGTTCGAGGAAGGACATCTTCCCGCGATCTACAACGCGATCCGGGTCGTCGACAACAAGGAGCTCGGCAACGTGCCGATCGACGTCGTCGTCGAGGTCGCCCAGCACATCGGCGAGAACCAGGTCCGCTGCATCGCGATGAAGCCCACCGACGGAATGGTCCGCGGCATGAAGGCGATCGACACCGGCGCGGCCATCACCGTACCGGTCGGACGCGGAACCCTCGGCCGCATCATGAACGTTCTCGGCGAGCCGGTCGACGAGCGCGGTCCGATCGAGGTCGAGGACAACTGGACCATCCATCGCGAAGCGCCGCCCTTCGACGAGCAGTCGACGTCCGTCGAGATGTTCGAGACCGGCATCAAGGTCATCGACCTCCTCGAGCCCTACACCAAGGGTGGCAAGACGGGACTGTTCGGCGGCGCGGGCGTCGGCAAGACGGTTCTGATTCTCGAGCTGATCACCAACGTCGCCAAGCAGCACGGCGGCTTCTCGGTCTTCGCCGGCGTCGGCGAGCGCACCCGCGAGGGGAACGACCTTTACCTCGAGTTCGAGGAGACCGGCGTCATCGTCCCCGGCGATCCCTCGAAGTCGAAGGCCGCCCTCATCTACGGGCAGATGACCGAGCCTCCCGGCGCCCGCCTCCGGGTCGGACTGACCGGCCTCACCGTCGCCGAGTATTTCCGCGACGTCGAGAACCAGGACGTGCTGCTGTTCATCGACAACATCTTCCGCTTCACGCAGGCGGGATCGGAAGTCTCCGCGCTGCTCGGCCGCATGCCCTCGGCCGTCGGATACCAGCCCAACCTCGCGACCGAGATGGGTGAGCTCCAGGAGCGCATCACTTCCACCAAGCGCGGATCGATCACCTCGGTCCAGGCCATTTACGTTCCCGCGGACGATCTCACCGATCCCGCGCCGGCCACCGCATTCGCTCACCTCGACGCCACCACGGTTCTCTCGCGCCAGATCGCCGAGCTCGGCATCTACCCCGCGGTCGATCCGCTCGCGTCGACTTCGAAGATTCTCGACCCCCGTATCCTCGGCGACGAGCACTACAACACCGCCCGCTCGGTCCAGGCCGTCCTCCAGAAGTACAAGGACCTCCAGGACATCATCGCCATTCTCGGCATGGACGAGCTCTCCGAAGAGGACAAGCGGATCGTTTCCCGCGCGCGGAAAATCCAGCGCTTCCTCTCGCAGCCGTTCTTCGTCGCCGAGCAGTTCACCGGTCTTCCCGGCAAGTACGTCAAGATCGCCGAGACCATCCGTGGATTCAAGGAGATCGTCGAAGGAAAGCACGACGACGTTCCGGAGCAGGCGTTCCTGCTGCAGGGGACGATCGACGACGTTCTCGAGCGCGCCGAGAAGATGCGCAATGAAGCTGCCTGACGTGATCGATCATGGCTGAAGCGAATATCCCGTCGAAGATTCACCTGGTGGTCGTCTCGCGCGACCGCAAGATCCTCGATACCGAGGTCGACGAAGTCGTGCTTCCCGGCTGGAAGGGTGCTCTCGGCATCCTTCCAGGCCACACTCCCCTTCTCGGGCTCCTCCGCATTGGAGAGCTCGTGTGGCGCTCGGGCACCGAGACCTCCCGGCTGGCCATGACCTGGGGAGTGGCCGAGGTCCTGCCGGATCGCGTGATCGTCATCGCCGAGAACGCGTACCTTCCGGATGAAGTCGACGTCGAAGAGGTGGAGCGGATCCGGATCGAGAGCGAGAAAGAGCTCGCGAGTCTCTCGTCGAACGACGAAGGGTTCGCCATGGCACAGGCGCGTCTCGAAGAGTCGGTAGCGAAGATTCAGATCGTCGGCCGCCACGGCCACTGACGCTCATTCCGCGTCGGCGTCCGCGTCGGCAGCAGCACCGGCAGTGCCCAGAGACAAGAGGGGGTTGCCTCCTCGGCGCAAAGACATGGAACGCTGGCTCGAGCTCTACGCACAAACCGCTTTTCGCCGCTATCCCGACATCCATCACGACCTCAAGACTCCGCTGAACATCGCGGTGCTCAATCTGGAGCTCCTGAGGATGCGCGTGAAGCGCCTCCTCGCGGAGGAGGCCGACGACGCGAAGGTAGTCGAGTACGTCCGCTCCATCGACAACGAGCTGAGGCGTATGGCACAGATTTTCGATGCTCTCTTTCATGAGGCTGCTCCCCCTCTGGACGGGGCACCTCCCCCGGTCGTCGACCTGGGCGAGATCCTTCGGGAATCCTTCGAATCCGTGACCGTGCCGACCCCTGCGTTGATTCACGAGCAGCGCGCCCGGAGCCTGATGGGCCTCCTGGCCGCCGGCTGCGGCAAAATTTTCCGCAAGTCACCCCGCGTTGTGGTAGAGACAGGGGCGCAAACCGTGGTGCGTTTCGAGGGACCCCTCCCCGAGGGGGGCGTCGAGACGGCCCGGCTGTTCAAACTCTATTTTTCCGATGCGGACGGAAGCCCGGAGATCTCCCTGGCGACGGCGAGAATGATCGCCGAAAGCTATGGAGGCGAGCTCGAGGCGAAACCGGACGGCGACCTTTTCAAGGTGGAGCTTCGGCTCCCCTCGGGTGACTCATGACGAAAATTCTCATTGTGGATGATGATCAGGCGACGACGGCCGGGATGGCCGACGTCATGGAAGAGTGGGGCTACGAGGTTGAGTCCGCTGGAACGATCGGCGACGCCTGGAAAGCAGCCACCAGCCATGTGCCCGATGTTGCGATCGTCGACCTCAAGCTCCCCGACGGATCGGGGATGGATCTGCTCAAACGCTTCAAGGACACCTACCCGGACGTCTCGGTAATCATCCTCACGGGCCACGCCACGGTCGACTCGGCCGTCAAGGCGCTCAAGGTCGGCGCGGAGGACTTCGTCACCAAGCCGGTCGATCTCCCTCGTCTCGAGGTCGTTCTCAAGACCGTCGAAGACAAGCAGATGATGAAGCAGGAGATCCTCGAGCTCCGCCGGCAGCTGCAGAAGATGGGAGCTCTCGGCCACATGGTCGGCAAGTCGCCCGCCATGCAGAAGCTCTTCGAAGAGATCGAGATGGTCGCGAACACCGACGCGAACGTCATGATCGTCGGCGAGTCGGGGTCGGGGAAGGAAGTGGTCGCCAACACGATCCACAGCCTCTCGCGCCGCCGGCAGAAACCCTTCATCGCCTTCAACTGCGGAGCGATCTCGCCCACCCTGATCGAGTCGGAGATCTTCGGCCACGAGAAGGGCGCCTTTACGAACGCGATCAAGCGGCGCGAGGGCTACTTCGAGATGGCCAAGGGAGGGACGGTCTTTCTCGACGAGATCACCGAGATGCCGCTCGACCTCCAGGTCAAGCTCCTGCGCGTGCTCGAGGAGGAGAAGTTCCGCCGGGTCGGAGGCAACGACGAGATTCACATCGACGCCCGGATCATCGCCGCCACCAACCGCAACCCGATGAAGGCGATCGAAGAGGGGCGGCTGCGCGAGGATCTCTATTACCGTCTCAACGTCTTCCCCATCGACGTGCCGCCGCTTCGCGAGCGGCTCGAGGACCTTCCTCTCTTCACCATGTTCTTCCTCGAGAAGCTGAATGAGACCGAGGACAAGAAGGTCGACAAGATCGACGCCGAGTTCCTCGAAACGCTCTCGCAGTACAGCTGGCCCGGCAACGTCCGGGAGCTCCGCAACGTCGTCAACCGCGCCTTCATCATGGCGCGCGGCGATGCTCTGACGGTCGAGTGCCTTCCGGAGAAGTTCCTCGAGAACCGCCGCCCCAGCATCCGGAAGGGATCGATGACTATCCCCCTCGGACAGCCGATGGACGAGATCGAGCGCCGCATCATCGAAGAAACGCTCGCCATGACCGACGGCGACCGCAAGAAGACCGCCGAGATCCTCGGCATCTCCTACAAGACCCTGTACAACAAGACGAAGAAGTACAAGGAAGAAGCGGAAGACGCGTAGGAAAGACAAGCCAGAAGCCAGAAGCCAGAAGGCAGAAGAAAAGGCGAAGCTGGAAGTCGAAAGCCAGAAGCCAGAAGAAAAATCAAAGGCAAAATCGCAGGGGATTCGTGGATTCTGGGTCACGTACGTTGCGTTGAGTCATGGCCGTTGAGGTTGCTTTTTCTTCTGCCTTCTGGCTTCTTGCTTCTGCCTTCGCCTTTTCTTCTGGCCTCTGGCTTCTGGCTTCTGGCTTGTCTTCTAATCTCCCCCGTGCGGAATCCCCCTCGGGGCGATTCGGTTAACTGATTACCAGCTCGCTATTTACGGCTCCCCTTTCGATGGCCGCCCGCGGCGTCGATGG
>Ga0209347_1001373_pt1 | contig 40697 bp, 42 predicted proteins | sample AutmiccommuBRH23_FD_187382 | JGI IMG/M metagenome (GOLD analysis project Ga0209347, IMG submission 187382) | Deep subsurface microbial communities from Mt. Terri, Switzerland - Autotrophic microbial communities BRH/23 (SPAdes) (version 2) | ecosystem: Environmental > Aquatic > Deep subsurface >... | reverse complement strand
AAAATTTTTTCACCTGCCGTAAAAAAAATCAGGAAGCGGGGTGGCTCTGAATTTACCCGGGCAGCATGCTGCAACACGCCACCCGGGATTTCAAGAACCTCTTCTGATCAACATCATCAGCCTCATCCTTTAAGGAGTAAGATTCGCGTTGGTTACCTGGGGAGTCGGTGGTTTCGTGCCCTGAGCCAGGCTGTTCTCGTAAGCGGCAATCATTTTCTTCACCATGTTGCCGCCTATGGACCCGTTCATCCGCGAAGGCAGGTCGCCCATATAGCCGCCGGCCGGCACCTGAATACCCAGTTCCTGCGCGGTCTCCCACTTGAAATCTTCCATGGCTTTGCTAGCCTGGCGGATCAGAATCTGATTCCTCTTTTGTCCTTGTGCCAATGATTACACCTCCTTTTATTTTTGCTGAATCTATTATTAACCCCATGAAGAGCCTTTATGCTAGAACATAATGCCTCATTGACGAATAAAAGTTTAAGGTGGAACTCGCCAGCAAAAAAACTTTTTTTGCTCCTCAATGCCATTTTTTGAGATTTTAATCAACCGACATCGATATAGCCTCCCGAATTTTGAAACCTTTCTTTTGCCGCCTTTACCAGCGCCCTGTTTTCCGCCTTTTCCAGGCGCGGGTCATCAGCCACCCGGGCCAGGGCCTCCTCGCGGGCCAGCTGCAGCTCGTGCCAGTCGCGAACGATATCGGCCGCTTTAAATTCAGGCAGGCCGGACTGGCGGGTGCCGCAGAACTCGCCTGGACCGCGCAGGCGCAGGTCTTCCTCGGCCAGGGCAAAGCCGTCCGACGTGTTCCGCATCGCCGCCAGGCGCGCCCGCGCCTCTTCCGTTTTTGGCGATGCGACCAGGATGCAGTAAGAACGCGCCCCACCGCGCCCCACCCGCCCCCTTAGCTGGTGCAGCTGGGCCAGGCCGAAGCGGTCGGCGTCCATGATGACCATCACCGTGGCGTTCGGCACATCCACACCAACTTCAATTACCGTAGTGGAGACCAGGATACCGGTCTCGCCGGTTCGGAAGCCTGCCATCACCCGGTCTTTCTCCTCCGGGCGCATCCGGCCGTGCAGGAGCCCTACCCGGCACTCTTTCAGCTCGTTTGCCGACAGGCGGGCAGCCATGTCCGTGGCCGCCTGGATGTCGATCTTTTCCGATTCCTCCACCAGCGGGCAGACCACATAGGCCTGCCTGCCCAGCCGGACCTGGTCGAGGAGCAGGCGGTAGACCTTGCCCAGCGCCCTGGGCAGGACGACATGGGTTTCAACCGGCTGCCGGCCGGGCGGAAGCTCTTCAATCACCGACCGGTCCAGATCGCCGTAAAGGGTCAGGGCCAGGGTGCGTGGGATGGGGGTGGCGGTCATGACAAGGATATCGGGAAGATGTCCTTTAAACTGGAGATGGGCACGCTGGCGAACACCGAAGCGATGCTGCTCGTCGATGACGACAACCCCCAGCCGGTCAAACTCCACTTCAGCCTGAATCAGGGTGTGGGTGCCGACCAGCACCTGAATCGCTCCTTCCCGCACTCCGGCCAGGACGGCCTCCCGTTCCTTCCTGCGGGTACTTCCCGTCAATAGTCCGGCCTCAACCCCAAGCGGCCGCAGTGCTTTTTCGATTCCCGCAAAATGCTGTTCGGCCAGGATTTCGGTCGGCGCCATCAGAGCCCCCTGCATTCCACCTTCTACAATCTTTAGAAGAGCCAGGATCGAAACCACCGTTTTGCCTGACCCCACGTCCCCCTGTAAAAGTCTGTGCATGGGAAACGCCGACTCCATGTCACCGGCAATTTCACGCCAGACCCGTTCCTGCTCGTTCGTCAGCCGAAAGGGCAACCCCTCCAGGTAGGCGCGGATCAACTCACCGTCGGTCCGGCAGCGATGCGGTTTGTTTTTTTGGATCATTTTCTGCCTCAGCATCGCCAGCAGCAGTTGAAAAAGAAAAAGCTCTTCAAAAACAAAGCGGCGCCTGGCGTTTTCCGCGTCTTCCAGACAGGCCGGGAAGTGAATGTCGGCAATCGCCCGGCCGAGCTGCGGCAGGCCGTGCTGCCGCAGCAGTTCCGGCGGCAAAAACTCGCCGCAGGCTCCGCCGGCGCTGTCCAGGGCAGACTTGACCATCTGCCGCATCTGCCGCTGGCCGACCTGGTCCGTCAGCGGGTACACGGGAACCAGACGGCCAACGCCCAGGCGTTCTCCGCCTTCGTCAACCTCGTATTCATCCACCAGCACCTGCACCGCCCCGAACCCCTTTTCCACCTTACCCTTCAGGAACAGCCGGGTGCCCGGCGTGAGGCTCTTTTGCAAAAAGGGCTGGTTAAACCAGACGGCGTAAAAAATTGTTATCCCGTCGTTCAGGGCCATCTTGGTGACGGTCAGCCCCCGGCGCGGCTTCAAAACCTGGCCGGTCAGAACCGTGCCTGAAAAAGTTGCCACCTCACCGGCAGCCGCAGCCGCAGCGGTCATAATCCGGGTGCGATCCTCGTGATGGCGGGGAAAGTGATAAAGCAGGTCCCGTACGGTATGGATTCCGAGTTTTTGCAGCGTAACAGCGCGGCGAGGCCCCACCGATTTCACGTACTGGACCGGTTTACTCAGGATATCGTCAGCCATGATTTGCATTTCCATTTCATGAATACATTATATCAGAGGGAGCCAGTCGGAACAAGTGTTCCACAGCGTGCATTTCACGAAAATCAAGGGTCTCTTTCATCCCGTCCTTCGCCGGCAAGGAAGGCTCAGGACGTGGACTTCCCGGCGGGGAAGTTAAAGCCGCCTCTTGCGGCCCGGGGCCATTTTTGGTAAAATAGTGGGGTGGTGTAAAGGAGGTGTTTTTGATGGCCAGAAAGTGCGTCATTTGCGACAAAGGGATCCAAGTCGGGATCAAGTTGAGCCACTCACACATCCGCACCAAGCGGACCTGGGCTCCCAACCTGCAGCGGGTAAAAGCGCTCATCGACGGCAGCCCGAAAAAGGTGCTCGTCTGCACCCGGTGTCTGCGGAGCGGAAAGATTCAGCGGGCAATCTAGTTAAAGAGCGGCGGTATAACGCCGTTTTTTTATCTAATTTTTTAAGACCCCCACTTATATAAGTGGGGGTTCCTCGACTGTGCCATCCTCAATGCAAATAATTTTCACATTGAAAAATCCCTTCCCGCTCTCCAAAAGGGACTCCCGCTGACCGGCCGGTATTTCAAACTTACTTACCGATGTTTTTCATTAAGTTCGCCATCTCGATGCCGGTTACGGCCGCGTCCCAACCCTTGTTGCCGGCTTTGGTCCCGGCCCGCTCGATGGCCTGCTCGATGGTGTCGGCGGTAATCACCCCGAACACGGCGGGCACCCCGCTGTCCAGCCCGATCCTGGCTATGCCTTTCGCCACTTCACCGGCGACGTAATCAAAGTGGGGCGTGGCGCCTCGAATTACCGCGCCCAGGCAGATAACGGCGTCGTAACGGCCTGTCCCGGCCATTTTACCGGCCACCATCGGTACTTCAAAAGCGCCCGGCACCCAGGCCACCTCTACATCCTCGTCGGCCACCCCGTGCCGGTTCAAGGCGTCCAGCGCGCCGCTCAGCAGCTTGTTGGTGATGAATTCGTTAAAACGGCCTACCACCAGGCCGAATTTAAGACCTTGTCCGAGCAGGTGTCCTTCATACAACTTTGGCATTGGTAAAATCCTCTCCTTTTCCCCGTCTTATATTTTTCGCCTGTCACTGATTGCCCACATGAAGCATATGCCCCAGCTTGTGCTGTTTGGTGGCCAGGTAAAAGCGGTTGCTCTTGCCGGCGCCGATTTCGATCGGCACTCTTTTCACCACCTGCAGCCCGTAGCCTTCCAGCCCGGCAATTTTACGGGGGTTGTTGGTCATCAGGCGGATCTTCTTCAGCCCCAGGTCGGCCAGGATCTGGGCGCCCAGACCGTACTCCCTCAAGTCGGCCGGAAAGCCCAGCGCCTCATTGGCCTCAACTGTGTCCTTGCCCTGGTCCTGCAGCTTGTAGGCGCGGATCTTGTTCAAAAGCCCGATGCCGCGGCCTTCCTGGCGCATGTAGAGCAAGACGCCGGCGCCTTCCTCCGCGATCATCTGCATGGCCCGGTCTAACTGGTCGCCGCAGTCACAGCGGGCCGACCCGAACACGTCGCCGGTCAGGCACTCCGAGTGCACCCGCACCAGGGGCGCTTCTATCTTGTCCACATCGCCCATAACCAGGGCAATGTGTCCTTTGTTGTCCAGGACGCTTTCATAGGCCACCGCCGTAAACTCGCCGTACTTGGTCGGCAGCCTGGCCGAGTCCACCCGGCGAACCAACTGCTCCGTGCGGCGCCGGTACTGAATCAGCTCGGCAATCGTAGCGATCTTTAGATTGTGTTTCTTCACGAACTCCATCAGATCCGGCACCCGGGCCATGGTGCCGTCTTCATGCATGATCTCGCAAATGACGGCAGCCGGGTACAGCCCCGCCAGCCTGGCCAGGTCCACCGATGCTTCGGTATGGCCGGCCCGCCGCAAAACACCGCCCTCTTTGTAGCGAAGGGGGAAAATATGGCCCGGACGGCGCAGGTCGGCCGGCTTGGTCTGCGGGTCGAGAACTCTCTGGATGGTCATCGACCGCTCGTGGGCGGATATGCCGGTGGTGCACTCCCTGGCGTCAATGGATACGGTAAAGCCGGTGGCGTTGGGGTCCGTATTATGGGAGACCATGGCCGGAAGGTCGAGTTCGTCCAGGCGCTGTCCGGTCATGGGTAGGCAGATCAGGCCCCGCCCGTGGACGGCCATAAAGTTCACGGCTTCCGGGGTTGCCATTTCGGCCGCCATGATCAGATCTCCTTCGTTTTCCCGGTCCTCATCGTCAACCATGACAATCATCTTGCCCTGCCGGATCTCCCCGATGGCTTCTTCAATGGTGTTGAATTTCATCGCTTCTAACCTCCCTCGTAAACTTTATATAAAGCCGTTCCGGGCTAGAAAATTCATGTCCATTGCCGGCTTTTGCTCTTCTTCCGGACGCGTCATCATTCGTTCAACATACTTGCCGATCAGGTCCCCCTCCAGGTTTACCCGGTCACCGGCTTTCTTGAAGCCGAGCACGGTGACGGCGGCGGTGTGGGGGATGAGGGAAACTTGAAAGGTATCGCGATCGTAGTCCACAACTGTCAGGCTGGTCCCGTCGATGGCCACCGAGCCCTTTCTGATGATGTACCGCAGCACCTCTTGCGGCGCCCGGATGGTGATCAGGGTGGCGATATCGTGTTTTTCTTTCCGGTCAATAGCGCCCACCCCGTCGATGTGGCCGCTGACCAGGTGACCGCCCAGGCGGTCTCCCAGCGCCAGCGCCAGCTCCAGGTTGACCCGGTCGCCGGGCCCCAATTCCCCCAGATTGGTCTTGGCCAGGGTCTCAGGCATCACGTCGGCGGAAAACTCATTGGCGCCGATTCGTACCACAGTCAGGCAAACCCCGTTGACGGCAATGCTGTCGCCGATTTTGCCGCCCGAAAGGACCTTTTGGGCGGCAATCACCAGCCGCGCCGAATCCGCCCCCCGGCGGACGCTCACCATTTTGCCCAACTCTTCTACAATGCCGGTAAACATGTCTACCACCTCAAACCTTTCGGACAGTTCCTTCCAGGCAAAAATCCTCACCCAGGCGCTTTATTTCCAGCCTGTCGAGGGCTACGGCCAGGGACGGATCCTCAATCCCCCTGCCGCCCACCGGACCCGGCGCCCCGGCGCCGCCGATGATTTTTGGGGCCACAAACCAGGCCACCTTGTCCACCACGCCGGCCTCCAGGGCCGAGGCGTGCACCGCCGCGCCGCCTTCGATTAAAACGCTGGTAATTTCCATGGCGGCCAATTTTGCAAAAAGGACTTTGATGTCAACAGCCGGACCTTCCCCGGCCACCAGCACTTTCGCCCCCGCGCTTTCCAGCGCGGCCAGTCTCCCGGGAGGCGCCAGGGGCGTCGTGGCGACGATGGCCGTCGCTTTGGAATGACGGCTGAACACATTGGCGTCCAGAGGCGCCCGCGCCTGGCTGTCCAGGATCACCCGGACCGGGTCCCGGCCGCCCCCACCCGGCAGGCGCGCGGTCAGGAAAGGGTCGTCGGCCAGAACGGTGCCCAGCCCCACCAGGATGGCGTCGTGCCAGCCCCTCAGCCGGTGGCCGTAGGCACGCGCCTCCGGGCCGGTGATCCACCTGGATTTTCCGGTGCGGGTGGCGATCTTTCCGTCCAGGCTCATGGCCGCCTTGGCCAGCACAAAGGGCATCCGGGTGGTAATGTACTTGATAAAAATTTCGTTTAATGCGGCCGCTTCTTGCTCCAGCACCCCGCAGGCCACGTCGATACCGGCTTCCGCAAGCCTTTTGATTCCCCCGCCGGAGACCAGCGGGTTCGGGTCAGCCATAGCGACCACCACCCGGGCCACCCGGGCCCGGATCACCGCTTCACTGCACGGGCCGGTGCGGCCGTGATGGCAGCACGGTTCCAGAGTAACATAGAGGGTGGCGCCGGCGGCGTCCGCCCCGGCTTCCCTGATGGCGTGTATTTCCGCGTGGGGCGTACCCGCCCGCTGGTGCCAGCCCTTTCCGATCACGGTTCCGTCTTTAACCACCACGGCTCCCACCATGGGGTTCGGGCTGGTCCGCCCCCGCGCCCGCGCAGCCAGTTCAAGGGCCATCTTCATGTAGTGTCCATCCTGCAAAAAAAACCAACCCCCTGAAAAATCACTTCAGGGGGTTTGAACACACAAAATTAAAATCAGCCTCTTTAAAAGCGAATTTTAAAAAAGCCAATATTAAGACCTTCTCCCATCCAGACTTTCACTGTCGGCCCCGGCTTTGCACCGGATCAACCCTGAAGGGCTCGCGGGCTCGGATCAAATCCTTACCGCCGGTACGGAATTACACCTGTCCCTGAAGGTTCCCTTTTAAACTAAAATTAATTATATGCGCCATCCACAGGGCTGTCAACCGTTTCAGGCTAAAAATATCCGCCTTGGACCGCCTTTCGGGCATAAACCGGAACAGTTCAAAAGCCCCGCGGGAAGCGCCCGCGCTGGTTTCACGGCCGCAAACCACCGCCCGGCAGCCGTCGGAAGAGACAATGGTGGTTTTTGGTTCTTTGTCACAGGCCGGGTTGAGTCCCCCTGCCCTTCAACCGGCCTGGTTTTTCATTCTTTATTTCGTCGTATAGACGGGCCGAAACATCCCGGATGATTTGATAGGATTCGTCGTCGTCCATATCGTTCACGATTACCACCATGAGCAATGGGCCGGGCGACAGGATCAATCCCGCGTCCGCCACCACGGACCCGCCAATAAAGCCTTCTTTGTTGGCCACCAGGTTTTCGGGGGGGAGCCCCTTCGCGATGCCGTCTTTATAAGTGCTGCTGAGCATCCACCCGATCATGTTCCCGGCCCGGCTTTTCTGATCCGGCGCCATCAGCCAGATCTCGCGCAGAACCTTCGCAATGTCCCGGGCTGATGCCAGGTTGCCGCCCTCAAAGGAGACGGCGACACCCAACCGCCCCAGTTCCTCCTGAATCCGGTCCAACCCGATGAACCGGACCAGCATCCGGTAAGCGATGTTGTCGCTTTCCTCGATCATCAGCTGGCACAGTCTGCGCACGGTCAAGCTGTCTCCCGGCATGATGTGGTCCTGTAAAGAGCCTGTGCCGGCAACAAAATCCGCCTCGACAAACGCCACCTGTTCCTCAAAATCAATTTCATTTTTACCGGCCATTTTCGCAATAACCAGAGCCACCGGCAGCTTTGCCAGCGAGGCGATTTTCAGGACGGCGTTTTCGTTTTGGCCGTAAAATTTATTGTCCGCCAGATCGTAAGCGACCCAGGCGATGTTTTCACTGCGGGGCAGAGAGGCTGTCCGGGAATGAAGGTCCAGGTTGACAACAGCATTTACGGCAACAAAAAGAGAAATCATTAACGCAATGCCAAAAATGAGGCGGGAAAGATTTATCCTCTTCTTTTTTCTCCTTCTTACCGAGATGTCTCGCGACTTGTCTGAAAACATGGAACGCAATCCTGCTCCTTTGGCGTCTTTCCTCTAATACTTTATTGTTATCCAATTTCTCTTGAATTCAACCGTACGGCCTCGTAAGAAACATTATCCCCGGTCACCATAAAGCGGACATAATGGTAGTTGCCACCCGATTCGAGAGGTGCGTATAGATCTGCGCCGGGGCCAGTCGACATGAGGCAGGTGGTGTCGGTTTTTTTAAACATCGGGCAGGCATCAAAATGTCTTGCAATTACTGCGTCTACGCAGCACCAACGACACAGTGCAATGAATGGTTCTACCACCTTGAAATAGTTCCATACTGAAAAGACCTTTCAAGTTGAGTGGCTTTTTCTAATTCAGCCAACTTTCGGTTTGCTTTATTTAGACAATATATGATACAATAATTTGTTTTCGTAAAAAAGGACAAAAAACCTGTTTTCTGGTATAGTGGAGATAGCCAGACTAGCATATCATAGAAAGGGAAGGTGTTTTGCTTAACTTATATTCTAAATGAAAAGCTTGAAATGGTCCAGACAAATTCTCAGACGATTGCCTTGTTGAAAGACTGCAAGACTCCTCCCCGGGAATTACGGGGAATTACGAGGACACAATACTTATTTATTTTCGATACCTGGTAGTATCATTGGACCGTCCCGAAGGGATTTAGTATGCGGCCAAGTTTCTTTGATCGAAGCTGAAATCTTACTTTCAGATGAACTAAAAACTGAGCGAATTAAAAAAGAGACCGGGACTATGCTTGATAAGTTGCGGGAGTAAGGATAATTTTTTACGCTTAATATCCTCAAAAGTGAGAAAGGTGGATGGTTTTATATGAATCAATCCCTTCAGACGGGTGGGAATCTCAGTCTTAGCGCTTCTAAAGGCGCCGTTATTGTTTCGCACGACATTTCTCAATCAATAGATATTTCTCTAACTGCTTTTCTTGTAACCGATTTGGATGCGGTACAGGGGGACAGCGGTATTGTATTTTATAACCAACAGAAAGGCCCTTCTGGGATGGCCACATTTATTCCACCCTCTGACTTAGGTAACACCACAAGCATCATAAACTTGAGTTTGATTTAACTAAAGCACCTGTGGGGATTACTAAAATAGCCGTCACGCTTACTGAGGACAATGCCACAGGTTTTTCAAACGTAAAGAATCTTCAGGCAGAGATACATGTTGGTGGCGATGTTATTCAGTTAGCTCCTTCAAATTTTACAAACGAGAATGGAATCGTTGTTTTGGAACTGTATTTAAAAAACGGCCAAACAAAGGCGCGGGCGGTATGGCGGGGTTTCGCTTCTGGCCTTGATGGTTTGTGCAAGAATTACGGAGTTGAGGTTTCTAACTCTGAAGAGCAAAGCCTTTTAACAGCCACTCAGAAGCAGGCTCCTATAATGCAAAATGCAGAACCGCTTAAGACAGCTCCTGCAAAGGTAGAAAGCTCCAACCCTTCGTTACCCTCAATAAACCTTGAAAAGTCTAAAGGCAAGATTAATCTTGCTAAAGGTCAAAGCCCTATCTTAATTGACAAGACCCCTGAAATTACAGCGTCGGTAACTTGGGAGACGGGGACAGATTACGATATTTATGCTTTGGTTTATACAAAGAATGGTAAGCAGGTTGATGTTGCCATGTTTGGAGCAATGGGGGTTCCTCCTCTCCAGAAGTTTGACAATGGAGCGGTAGAACATTTGGGTGATGTTGGGCGAGACAGTAAATCGGTGAAGATGGAAATAATTAAAATAAGAATAAACGATAATATTCTTGCAGTCGTTCCTGTGGTTTATTCTGCGCAGTCTAATGGAACAGGCTCGTTTCACCGTTATAAGGTATCAATGTGCATTGATAATCACCGGGGAACAGCGGTTACGATTTCTTCCGATAACGCAAACAAGAATGACGGCATTTACACATGCGTGCCTGGAATCCTGCTAAATACGCCAGATGGAATCTTAATAAACGCAGTTGAGCTTTATAGTAAGCCAGGTTCGGAAAATAGACCAAAGCTTACGATGGATAAGACTGGGATGATTGAAGTTTTGATGGATAAAGGCCCTAAAAACAACTTCAAGTAGTCGTTGTGAAATCCTAGTTCAGCGTTCAGCATATCCCCTCTACAAGAAACTGAGCGGTTCAAAAATGAGACAAAGAGGAACGAAATCGCTCCGCGATGGCTTATTTGGGGATTCGCGAGGGGCACCATACTTAATTTCTGGTTAAATAATTCAATATGGTGTCCCTCAAATTTCTGCTAAATTTCTGCTCAAATTTCTGCAAATTTCTGAAATTTCTGGTGTCCCTCAAATTTCCAACTATAAAAACCGGAGATTTCCTTGGACCGTCACCTGTTAGATAGTTAGCGAAGAAAAAGTCACCCTGTTTCGCTGTTTTTCTTAAGTTATCTACCTTATCTTTTTTAGATATTCTCATAGAATTTGTGCAACTCATCTTCGTACCACTTTCTAAATGGATCGTTCTTTTCCTCGAACTCCTTTGTGTCAGATGGAGTTAAAGCTATCGGCTGGACTTTATCAAAACCTAATTCTTTTTCGATTTCCTGGATGGTCAACTTTTTCATAGTTGCAACCCCCTTTTGCTTGGAAATCTTTTTTGATACTTTTTTTAAGGTAGGTGCTACCACGCTCATTCTTCCACATCCTTTCACGTAGAACACTATCCCACTAATAAAGTATGCTCGACTATCCAGAGCGTTATCGCTAAAACTTAGTGAATAACTTCTTTTTTGGCATTCTTTCTGAAAAAATTATCTCACAGGGTAATGCTCTTGTCAACGAAAAAGGTGCGCGCGTACCAATCATACCCTGTGCCGGGGCGAAAGATTTTCTGATTGCCAAAATGGCCATCCAAAAAAATCGGGCGCGGTGACTTTACTTCCGATGATGCCGCCTTTGGCCGAACCGGTGCCGGACACCGCCGCGACTGCTCTGCCGGGGGCGGCATCCCTTCCTGCGGGTAGTCCTAGTTTCGCTCCCGGAGCTCCGGAAAAGACTACTAGCGTCGCCAGCACGATAGCCCCACTGAGATATTAGTATTTAGGGACGTTGTTTACTTGTTTACAAATTCAGCGCCCTTCGTTTATCCTGCGCAAATGCGGCGGTGCAGCACATCGACCCCCGGCCGCGCCGCCGTTACAGGTGGGCTTACAGTCACTCTATGGCGCCCTGCGGGCTCCTTCCATCCAGCAAATAACGGCAACCTCCAAACACTGTTAACTTGCGGAAGGTTGGGACGCCGAAAAACCAAGAAATGCTGTGCTACCAAGATTTTTTGCCGGACAAATGGCCTGCATTTTATTGCCTTGGCCCTATATTTTACCAGGCAAACAAGAACCGTCCCTACTTGCCCGAAGGAATGTCCCCAATTAAAAGCAGCTGGCGTCAGGCCTGTACATCTTGTTTCGGCCCTGCTGCATCATGAGCGAATGGTTATCGGCCAGCGGCAGGTAGACCAGAAAACCAATGAAATCAAAGCTTTTAAACCACTGCTTGAACCCATGGAGTTAAAGGGCATGATTGTAACGGCCGACGCCTTGCAAACCCAGGTGGAAAATGCCCGGTTTATAGTTGAAGATACGGAACATCGAAGAAGATGATTTTTCCCCCTCCGTGCAAAACGATAAATAAAGGGCATGGCCGTATAGAAAAGCGTGAAATCCAGGTAGCACCCGTTAAGGAGGGCCAAACAAAATTCCCCCATGCCGCTCAATTCATTTGCTCTTAATGGCTGGGTATTGACTTTTTAAGTTGAGTTTTATGCAACGCTATTGTGTGAAAGTAAAGAAACCCGGCCTGCCTCAATCCGTAGCGTCGGGCTTCTTTACTTGATATTTCCTAGATCAAAAGGCTGGTCTTTGATCTCTTAGATTAAGCAGCATCTTTTGATTTATCGTCAAAGCTCAAGGCGTGCACCGGGCATTGCTCTACGCAATATGAACATTTCAGGCAATCGCCGTTTTGCACTACGCCAGCTGCCCGGTATAGACCCGGGTTGATCTGCATGCGGCACACTTTTTCGCAAGATCCGCACTGGGTACAACTGCTGTTTACTCTAAGCGGCATCTTTCCCCGGCCGAGCCAGTTGGCCATGGTTCCCATCGGGCAGAACATGCACCAGATTCGATGATGGTATATTACGCCTAAAACCAATCCAACAATTGTGGTTACCGTGAGAATGATCACGAACGGTTTGCCCATCTTGTAGTAGTCGCCCCATACCGGCGTTAATTTTACAACCAGCACGGTCATCAGGATACCCAGCCAAAGCAAACGAAAAGGCACACCCCTGAAGAAGCCCGGCACCTTCACCTTGCGGCTGAAACGGCCCAGATATTGGTCCCAAAAGCTGCCCCTGGGGCACAAATAATCACACCAGTTTCTTCCTTTAAAAACACCGATACCCATGGCCATGACCATACAGAACAACAAGAAGTATCCAATCGGAGGGAAAAACCATCCAGCGGCAATCAGCAGCACTAGCGTAATACCAATCAGTGGCTGAAGCCGGCGATGTTTTTCAGCTGTGGAAATCGCACTCATCCGAACAACTCCTTTTTAAAAAGCTAGTATTATTATCCAGCGTGCGGCAGTTTTCCAAATTACCCGGGTAATGAAGTGTCACCCAGCTTCATTTTTAAAATAAAATACCGCTCAAACGCCAGCTTTGACCAGCGCACCCAGCGCTTTTTCTTTAAGACCACCGTCTGCCGTGGGGGAAGCGCCGGCCTGGCAATCATCAGGGCGGCGGTGTCTCCCATGTCGGTAAAGCAAGCCACGCCGATTTCCGTCACCGCTAAAGAAATTCTGGTCCCACCCTCAAGGTCCGACGCTATGTTGTTGGCAGCGATCTTGGCCATAGTCGTGGTCATACTCCCTGTTTTTGGAACACCGGTTGGGATGGGCGTTGCTTCCGCAGGCATGATCCCCACTGCCACACCGGCAGCATAGATGTTTTCGTATTTCGGCAGCCGGTAATACTCATCCCGAGGGCCAGCCAGGGCAGGGACGGCATAAACACAAACCGCTCATTGTCGGAAACGACTGTTACTTTGTGCTTGTTCTTCAGTTTCTTCTTTAGATGCAAAGCCACTGTCAAGCCCCCAAAGGACCCGCCAATGACAACGATTTTGGCCATCCGTCAACGCTCCTCAGTCGTCTCGATTTTGTTCCTCAAAAAGCGGCCTTCTTTTCAGATACCTGCCTGATTGCCCTGCTGCCGGCCGCTGGAAGTTCACCTCCCGGACAACAGAACCTTCAGGCCACCCTCATTTGCAGGTTTTTTAAAATATTTATGATCAGACTAGCATAGATATGTATATTACACAAATGAATAATTTGCATATCTGCTATGCATTGAGGTAATATTGATCACCCCACCACAGACTTTACCGTCGTTTCGCGCGAGAACCAGCATTATTACCCTGCGGTGCTCGCTTTTTAAAATTTTTTCCATAAATGGTCAGGGGTTGTTAAAGGGAAAAGGATGTCTTTGTAGAATACAAAAGCATCCTTAAAAGCGGTTTCAGGGGGCTTTCCTGTGATCTATCTTTATATTGGGGCCGGCGGGTTTCTGGGCGCCATAACCAGGTACTCCGCTGAAAACCTGGTCAGAGCTAAATTTGAGACTATTTTTCCTCTGGGTACATTCATTGTAAACACAGCCGGATGCTTGTTAATCGGGTTTATCATGACGCTGACCCTGGAGCGGATGGTCATAAGCCCGAATGCCAGAATGGGTATCGTGACCGGTTTTCTCGGTGGGCTGACGACCTTCTCTACTTACACTGAGCAGTCCCTGACGCTCATGGAAAAAGGAGCCTGGGGACTGGCCGGGTGGTACTCCGCCGCCAGCGTCATAGCCTGTATTTTTGCGGTCTGGCTGGGGGTTGTGTCGGCAAAAGCATTATCTTTTCTTTTGCCCAAAAGGCTGGTTCAGGAGAAGCCGCCGGATGATTTTTAAAATTGAGGAGACCAAGACGGATGCTCTATCTTTTTGTGGGCCTGGGTGGGATTTTGGGAGCGATATCGCGCTACGCCATAAGTAAAGCGATTCATGAAAGGACTGATTCTTCCTTTCCATTTGGAACTCTGGTGGTAAATATTACGGGAGCGTTTTTCCTGAGCTTTATCCTCGGACTTGGAATTTCTCATCAAGGTCTGATTGGAAAAAATCTGGAGCTGGCGCTGACGACCGGTTTCCTGGGAGCCTACACCACCTTTTCAACTTTTTCTTACGAAACTTTCCAGTCGATTCAGGAGGGGGAGCTTTATCGCCCACTTGCATATGTACTGCTCACCATCTTTTTGGGCCTGATGGGTGCGTGGCTTGGTTTTCTATCCTCAACAAATTGGCTACAGTAAGCCAAAATACTGATCGCCATGGATTTACTTATGCACCTAAACAACTCGCCAATCTGCTTCAGGGGTGTTTATTTTGAAACCTGTCGTTAAACTGCATGAAACGTACCAAGGCTTTGTCATCGAACAACTGCAACAACTTTAGTAGAAATATTTTAGATTCGAATTTCCAATTGGATGCGGATTTAAATGAAAACCCCCCTACGAAAAGTAAGAGGAATTCAATAACGATGGCTCAAGCAAAGCCTTGTGCCATCTAACTCGGCTAATGCCGAGAGCCTATTTTAGTGTGAAGGAGGAGCTACAGGTATATTGCCTGGTTGCATATTCCAGACACCGGGAGTTTGATTAGTTTCGCCTGTCGAGAAATCCAGGTACTGATTAGCGTAAAGCTTGTCGCCGAAATTTTGTAAGACGCCCTGGTTTTGCACTTTTTCGAGCGCTCTCATGAACAACTGGGCATGAGCTTCCTCCCGAGAGATAAGAAAATCAATTAAATCCCTTACCCCCGGATCGGTAGCACGTTGGTGCAGCCGTTGGTAGACGGCCTTCGCTTTTAACTCTGACGCAACATTTGAGTGCAGGTTGGCCACTACATCACCTACTGAACTTACAAAACCGGCAGTCCAGGAATGCCCTGACGAATTGACATACATGGCTCCGCCGCCCCCTACCAATTCTAATGTGGGAGCCTGGTTGATGCTGTCGATTGTAGGGTCGCCGAGCAGAAGTTTGATCGCTTCGCCTAACAACTCCAGGTGATTAAGTTCTTCAGTCCCAATATCCAGAAGAAGATCCTTAATCATCTGGTCTTTACAGCCCGCAGCCTGGTTAAGGTACTGTGTGCATGCGCTTAGCTCACCGTTCGGCCCGCCATGCTGTTCTACGAGCATGGCAGCGAACGTGGGATCTGGACCAGATACTTTTACAGGATAGAGAAAATTCTTTTCGTGCCTAAACATTAACTTACCCCCTTCCCAGGTCTAAAGGTATGACAGCAGCTCCCAGCCGGTGCCTCTACTTTTAGATCACCGCTCGACCGTACTTCAATGCCTTCAGCGTTACATTCATAATTTTTGTTGAAGTGACACTCCTCGCACATGCATTTCATCACTTTGGACATAAATGTGATCTTATCCCCTCTCTATGAGCAGCTTTGTTGTGCTTTATTATGTCCACTTTTCGTATAGATATGCGAGTATTACAAGTGGGAAAATGCTTTCGTTGATGTTGAGATGTACAGGCGCTTCTCGAAACCGCGCCGGCGGATATTCTTACAAAGGAGTTTCAAGGAAAGGGGCTACGGCCGACCAGAGGGAACTGCCTGCCGCCGCTTCCAGCCAGATTCCTTTTTCGGCGTATTGCACGTTATAGACTACCCCCTGCTGGTACAGCAGGGCCACCAGGTCTGCCCGCTCATGGGGCAGCCACCCTTTGAGTTTCTGCTGCGGACGGCTGGTGTGCCGGGCCATCAATTGTTTTAACTCTTCAAGCCCCGTGCCGGTTTTGGCGGATACTTCGGCCACCTGGTGCCTGCAGGATATTTTAAAATTTTCCAGCGCCTGATGGTCAACCGGCCGGTCTATTTTGTTTAATACCAGGATGGTATTTTTTTCGCGGGCGCCCAGATCCTTTAAAACGCTTTCAACTGCCGCCGCCTGCTCTGCAAACTGGTTGTGGCCGGCATCCACCACGTGGAGCAGCAGGTCGGCCTCGGCGACTTCCTCCAAGGTGGCGCGAAAGGCGGCCACCAGATGATGGGGCAGCTTGCGGATAAATCCCACCGTGTCGGTTAGCAGCGCTTCCTGATTGTCCGGCAACTGCAGGCGGCGGGTGGTCGGATCCAGTGTGGCAAACATCTGGTTGGCAGTGAATACCTGCGTTCCGGTCAGCGCGTTGAGCAGGGTGCTTTTCCCGGCGTTGGTGTATCCGACCAAGGCGATAACCGGCACAGATGAATCCTGGCGCCTTTGCCGGTGTTTTTTGCGGTGCCGGCGCACCTGTTCCAGGGCGCGGTCGAGTTCTTCGATGCGGCGCCGGATATGCCGGCGGTCGGTTTCCAGCCTGGTTTCACCGGGGCCCCTGGTACCTATGCCGCCGCCCAGGCGTGAAAGTTCCGTTCCCATGCCGGTGAGACGGGGCAGCAGGTAGTTCAACTGGGCCAGTTCCACCTGCAGCTTGCCTTCCCTGGTCCGGGCCCGCCGGGCGAAGATATCTAAAATCAGCGCCGTCCGGTCGATAATGCGGCAGCCGACGGCGTTTTGCAGATTGCGGGCCTGGGTGGGAGTGAGTTCTTCGTCAAATATGATCAATTCGGCAGACAGGCTCTGCCGGAGAAGGGCCAGTTCTTTTACCTTGCCCCGGCCGATAAAGAAAGCCGCATCCGGTCTGCTTTTTTGCTGCAGTACCTGCGCTACTGGTATTGCGCCGGCCGTTTCCGCCAGACGGGCCAGCTCCTCTAAGGAATCCCGGCTTTCCATGGTTGCCAGAATGGCTTTTTCACTCTCCCGGTTCTCTCTTGTTGCCTGAGCGGATGGGGGCTTTATTTTTGTCTCGATATCCTGGAGCAACGGCAGCAACGGGAAATCCGCCATTTCCCCGGCGGACATGGGGCCAAAAGCTTGAAAGTCATGGCCCGGCAATCCGTCCTGCGGATCCAGGCAGGCTATGTACGCCTCCTTAATCTTCCGGTCCTGTACTCCCAGGGCCACCATGGCGTCAAGGCGCATGGCCGAGAGGGCGGCGTAATCGGGCAGGCTCAGCAGCCCGCTTCCCGAGGGGTGGGTGTGGATGCAGCGCAGGCCGGACAACCGGAATTCGCCGCGGCGCCTGCTCTGACCCTGCAACTGTACCGTGTCGGCGTCGCCGGCGCCCACATAAACTACCTTCCCCCGGCGGTCGATCAGCACAGCCAGTTCGCGCCGGCTGTTTCCGGATACGGCCGCCAAAAGTTGAGCTGCCTCCAGGGGGATAACGCCGTTTTTGTTTGCCTGCAGGCTGTAAATCTCTAGCAGCAGTTCCAGGTCGGCTTTCTTCATGCCGCCTGTGTTTCCGAGCACCTTTTTGGCCAATTATATCCCTTCTTGCATGAGTTTTCTTCAAACAGCTTCAATTAACAGCCCTTCATTAATTGTAATTTAAATGGCACACATTGAATAATTCCCGTTCCCTTTGTTATGTTGAATCTAACCAACATTTTAATATACATAAGAATAAGTGTCAATTAGAGCCCTTTGCATGGGTGTGAACAATGCATCTGCGGCGGCTCGGGAGACCCCGCAGTTCCCTATTTATATTATCGTATTGTGGATTCTTAGAAACTTAAAATGCGCATGAGCTCTTACATCCGATAACCTTCATAATTTTCCAGGCAAGCAAGAACCGTCCCTATTTGCTCTGCTTTCAGCCTATTGACTGGGACTGGTGCTCACTGTATGCTGGAAGCAGGAGGTGGCGGCCGGTGAACCTTTTTGAGCGGGCCATGGAAAACAATCTGGAAAAAACGGCGCCCCTGGCCAGGCGCATGCGCCCCTTAAGCCTGCCGGAATTTGAAGAGCAGAGCGGTGTGGTCGGTCCGGGAAGCCTGCTCCGCCGTTCCATCGAGGCCGACCGGCTGCCGTCGATGATTTTTTTCGGTCCGCCCGGGACAGGGAAAACCGCCCTGGCCAACATCATCGCGGCCATGACCGAGTCCCATTTTGAGACCATCAACGCGGTAATGGCCGGCGTCAGCGACATCCGCCGGGTGGTGGACCGGGCAAAGGAACGGCGGTCCCTTTACGGTGAGAAAACCGTGCTCTTCGTCGATGAAATCCACCGTTTCAACAAGACCCAGCAGGATGCGCTGCTGCCCTTCGTGGAAAACGGGCTGATCACCCTGATCGGCTCAACGACGGAGAATCCCATGTTCGCCGTCAATCGCCCGCTGCTCTCCCGCTCCCAGCTCTACCGCTTTGAACTCCTGTCCAAAGCGGCCGTACGCCGGCTCCTGGAACGGGCGCTCAGGGACGAAGAGAGGGGCCTCGGCGAATACCGGGCGGAAATTTCGGCGGACGCCCTGGATCACCTGGCTGAAATCGCCAACGGTGACGCCCGCGCCGCTTTAAACGCTTTGGAACTGGCGGTGCTGACAACGCTGCCGGACGGCGGCGGCGTCCGCCGGATCACCCTTCCGGTGGCCGAAGAGGCCGTCCAGAAAAGGGTGCTCAAGTACAGCCGGGAGGACGAGCACTACGACGTGATCTCGGCCTTTATCAAAAGCATGCGGGGCTCCGACCCGGACGCCACCCTGTACTGGCTGGCCCGTCTGCTCTTTGCCGGTGAAAGCCCTGAGTTCATCATGCGCCGGGTGATTATTCACGCCGCCGAGGACGTCGGCCTGGCCGACCCGCAGGCCCTGGTGGTGGCTGCTTCCGCCGCCCAGGCCGTGGAGCGGATTGGGATGCCCGAAGCCCGGATCGTCATGGCCGAGGCCGCCCTGTACGTCGCCCGGGCGCCGAAGAGCAACTCGGTCGTGACGGGAATCGACGCGGCCATGACCGCCGTGGAAAAGAGAACCCTGGAGCCGGTACCTCCCCATTTAAGGGACGCCAGTTACAAGGGGGCGGCCGCCCTGGGCCACGGCAGAGGCTACAAGTATCCCCACGATTACCCTGAACACCGGGTCGAACAACAGTACCTGCCGGAGGGAATGCGCGAAACAATACTCTACAAGCCCTCCGGTCAGGGCCGGGAAAAGAGCTGACGGGCATGTTTGAGGGGCATACGGAAATGCGGTAATCGACCACCCGGACTTGCCCCAGATGGTTGAGTGCCCACAGCGCTCCCCTTATAACTGTTTAATAATTTGGGCTATCTGATCAAGCCTGCTCGCAAAATTGCCTCGACGGTTGAACCAGTTCCGGTCGTCAAGCAAGCTGCAGCCATTGCCAATACGTTTGCAAACAAGGTATTCATCCCCGTTGGGTAAAGGCAGACATTGTATAATTTCAAACGTTCCGTTGTCGGCCTTCAACTCTTGTCCGGTAACTTTGAAGCGAGTTCCGATATTATATTTTCGCACACTTCGCCTCTCCTTTCTCTCTGGAAAAGTTGTGGAAATTGCGAAAACGGTAATCCGGTTTCGACCTGGATCGCAAAAATTATTGTTTACTTAATTTCTCGCCTCCTCTTCATTTTCTAAAAGTATGCTAGTAGATACACCCAGCGCTTTTGCAATTTTACGAAGACGCTTTAGAGAAGGCTCAGTCTGACCTTTTTCAATTTGGCAAATCAACCCGTCTGTACAATTAGTCATAGTTGCCAACTGCGACTGTGTAAGGCCCTTTGACAGCCTGATGCTTTGAATGGTTTTACCTAACATGGCATACACCTCGCTTAGTTTAATTAAATAATACTTAGCCTAGATTAATATGTCATGTCTCAAATTCCCTTTGATTTTAAAAATAGCTGATATTACTTCTATTATTCATCCATTTACTAAGCAATGCACAAGTTGCTTAGTATTTTTAATTTGGTTAGCTATTTTTTTATATGGTCATACTTAGTATAATTAAAGTCGGGGTGTGTTCTATGGATTTGGGAAAGAGGATTAAATTCTACAGGAACAAGAAGGGGCTTACGCAAGCAAAACTGGCGGATCTTGCTCATGTCTCTAATGGATTAATTGGACAGATAGAAACGGGCAAAGCATACCCGTCCATACCATCGTTAAAATCCATTGCCGAAGCATTGGGAGTGACTATTTCGAAGCTTTTAGAAGATGAAACCATAACTATAACTGATGCTGGAACTATCGATTTAGATAATTTGCAAAATTTGCAGCTCAGGCATAATTATCGTCTCCTCAGTGCGTCAGAAAAAGAAAAACTTCAAGAAATCATTAATAATGCCCTGGCGTTAAAAGAAGAAGGAGCATCTTATCTCCCTGTTGTCCGAAATGATTTTGAATTGAACGAAGAAAAACTTCTGAAAACCGTTGAGCAAGTTGTTCAGTCTGTATTGGATAAAAGGATGGGTGAGCATGACCGCAAAGCACCGAGAGAATAATCTTTTCAAGTTGTGAGGACATCTAAAAACCCCTCTCCCCCCTGGTATACTAATGGTGCGGATTTTCTCCGCCGCTTGCTCCGGAGAGACATCATCGAACCCACCATCCACGGCTACCCGCTTACCCTGGAGCAAAAAAATGGACTCATGAAATTTATTGAGTCGCACAAGGATCTTCTGGCTGATTTTGAGGCAAATGGTTCAGATCTCCCGGAAAATTACAATGCCCATGACGAGATGCTGCACCGGTATTGCCTGTCTTATTCCGCCCTTTGCAGCAGGTGAACCTTCTTTGATTCGAAGGACAGGCCGGCCTCTCCTCCCGCATGGACCTTTCCTTCCATTACCAGCTCCGGGTTCAGCAGGGCGACCAAAGGAAAGCCGCAGTCCACGACCGCTTTAAAAAGCCCGCCGCAGGGCAGCAGCTTTACAATTTTTCCGTTCAGCCGGTTATTTCCGCTCCCGGCCTCCTGACCGTTCATTTTCACGTCTTCCGGCCGCAGCAGGATATGGACCGGGCCTGTGCCGGGAAGGTCCGGCCCGCAGGCGGCAATGGTGTGCGGCCCGGCCTGGACAATGACCGATTCACCCTCTTTACCCGCAACCCGGCCGGGGATGACGTTTTCCACCCCCACCAGCGAGGCCACGGTCAGGCTGGCCGGTCTGGTCAGGATCTCCCGGGGCGGCCCCGTCTGGACCACCCTGCCTTTTTCCAGGGCCACCACCCTTCCGGCCAGCAGCAGGATTTCGCTGAAGTCGTGGGTTGCGAAAACGGTGCTGATCCGGGTATCTTGCAGGATTCCGGCCAGTTCAGCAATCAGCCCCGTCCGGGAGGGCGCGTCCAGAGCTGAAAACGGTTCATCCAGAAAAAGCACTTCCGGCTCCATCACAAAAGCCCGGGCCAGGCTGACCCGCTGGGATTCGCCGCCGGAGAGGAATCGCACGGAGCGTCCGGCCAGATGTTCGATCCCCAGCCTTTTCAGCCACTGGTCCACCCGGCCTTGAATCGTCTTCTTCCGTACCCCCCTGATCTTGAGGCCGGAAGTGATGTTGCCGGCAACCGAGGTGTCGAGCAGCAGTGACTCCTGAAAGACCATGGCCATTTGGCGGCGGTAGCTGATGACGTTCCTCCAGTGAACCTTTTCCCCTTTGAAGAACAACTCTCCCGTACCAGGGCGCCGCAGCAGCGACAGCACCTGCAGCAGCGTGCTCTTTCCCGACCCGTTGGGACCGATGAGGGCGATGGTTTCACCGGGCCTTAAAAAGAAGTTTTCGATATCCAGAATCCTGTGTTTCCCCCCGGCCAGGGATAAGTTTTTTCCTTCCAGGATTTTTTCGTTCATGCCGCACGCCTTTGCTGCTGCAGTATCGTCAGAAAAAGCGTAACGCCATAGGCCAGGGCCAGGAGGATCAGGCTGATGGCAATGGCCATGTCAAAATTGCCCTTGGACACCTCCATCACCGTGGCGGTCGTTAAAACCCGGGTCTGACCCTGAATGTTGCCGCCGACCATCATGGAGGCGCCAACCTCGGAGACCACGCCGCCGAAGCCGGCCATAACCGCGGCCAGGAGACCCAGGCGCGCCTCCCGCGCCAGGAGAAACAGCGCCTGCCACCAGGTGGCGCCCAGTGAGATAATTTGCAGGCGGATTTTGGGGTTCAGCTGCTGGATGGCGGCGATGGAAAAGCCGGTCACGATGGGCGCGGCGATCACCGCCTGGGCAATGATGATGGCGGCCGGCGTGTACATCAGCCCTAGAAAACCCAGCGGCCCGTAGCGCCAGAGAAAGATGCTCACCCAGAGGCCCACCACCACCGGGGGCAGCCCCATCCCGAAATTGACGACGCTGACCAGTATTTTCCTTCCAGGAAACACGGACAGCGCCAGGAAGGCGCCGAGGGGAACGCCGATCAGCACGCTGATTAAGGTCGCCATACCGGAAACCTTGAGGGTTAACAGGGTAATGCCGATAATTTCCCGGTCCCCGTTCAACAGCAGCTCAAACGCTTTAACAAGCCCCTGCCAGATCATTTCCATTGTTTTTATCCCCGCTCGTTCTTTTAATCCGTTTATTATACCTCTACCCGGTTCACAAAGTTGCTTCATCCTTAATTTTTAAATGAACATGTTCACTTCCGAGTCCAGCGCCCGCTGCATGAAATTATGCGCGTCCGTAACCTCGACACCAGTGAGCAAATCTTCTTTGCTCAGACCCATCATATCCATGGTCATTTTACAGGCATAAAATCTTACACCTTCACAAGAGGCCATCTCAAGCAGGTCGGACGGGCACGGCACGTTGGCCTTCTTCTCGGCCATCTTAATCATCGTCTTGGCCGCTGCTGAAGGCACCCCGGGCACAACGCCCAAAAAACCCGGCGGAAAATATTTCATGTTTTCATTACATCCTTTGCGGACGGCGTTGATGCCGTCAAAAGTAAAAAAGATCATGCTGTCCGCCCCAAGCCGCCGGGCCTGGATGGCCAGGATCAGGGGCGGGTAAATGCCGTCCACGGTACTGCGGGAGCAAACGAAGTTCGCTTTCTTTTCCATTTTACACCTCCGCTTAATTTTCTTGATCGCCGTTTTCTATTATTGCGTTCACTATTTTGACGGCCAGAGGGTGCCGCACGTAATAAACGACTTCCGTCCCCTGCCGCTTTCCCGCAACGATGCCGCGCGAACGCAGTACGGCCAGGTGCTGGGAAACGGTCGACTGAGGCAGCTCCAGACAGTGATAAATGCTGCTCACATTGCTCGGCTTTTCGATCAGACCCCGGACGATGCAGATCCGGACAGGATGCGCCATGGCTCTTAGCAATTCAGCGGCATCAGAGTAATTTTCCCATTCTGACACCCGGTATCGTCACCTGCCCTCCGTCGACAAGCAAATTTATTAACCCATATATATAAATAATACGATATACAAAATAAAATGTCAACCTTTACCCGAACAACGGGTTCAAAATTTGATATAATTATGGAAATGGAGGTAAAGAACTTGGACAAGGATAATTTCAGCGTCTGGAAGAGGATTTATTCTGTTGAACCGCACAATGCGACGTGGCATGAATTCATTCTTGCCGATGAAAACGATGACATTATCGGAAAAATCCGCACCCTGGAATCACCGCCTGGCTCTGGTAACTGCTGGATCGAAAGTCTGACGGTGGACCCGGCTTTCAAACGGCGCGGCTGGGGTTCCAAACTCCTTGAGATTGCGGTGGAAAACGCACGGAACCAGGGCTACCGCTGCATCAACGGCGAACTGGAACCTGACGATTGTTCAACGGTGGAGGAGCTGATTCAATTTTACAAAAAAAACGGCTTCACCATAACGAAAAAGGAAGACGTATTCCACCCGGTTATTGAAAAAATTTTGGATTAGCGCCGGGGGGGGAAGCGCCTTCATGTGCTCGGGCGTGCAGGGCCATGTTTCTTGATATTTTAATATCATCCATCAGACCATTGACGGCTTTTGGGGCAGCAAGGTGTTCTGGAATTTACCAGTATATCCCGTCTAAATAATCATTGGCAATTTGGGTAGACTTTAGCTTATAACCACATTACATACTTTTTTCTCAAACGCTTGAATACCTGCTCGCCTTCTAACAGGGGAACACAGTCTGCAATTTGCTTTTTGGCTTTGTCCAGCTGTTGTTAATCACGGTCTTTGTCGGTGAAATAGGAACCGAAAATGACGGTGATATTTTAGTGGGTAGAAGGCACCCCTCACGGGATGCCAGCCCCCGTTGTCACCGGACGTGCAGTTTGCCCGCGTCCGGCGGCCCCAATGCTATCTACAGGGGATGTCTAAGCCGTCCTTCCCACCGCAGCGGCAACCGCCTTCAACTCCACCATCAGAGCGAAGAAATCTTCCGGCGTCAAGGACTGCGGGCCGTCGCACAGGGCCTTGCGGGGATCCGGGTGCACTTCGATGATAAGTCCGTCCGCACCGGCGGCCACTGCGGCGCGGGCCATGGGGCCGACCAGGCGGCGCTCGCCGGTGGCGTGGCTGGGGTCTACGATCACCGGGAGGTGGCTGAGTCCTTTCACCAGGGGCACAGCGCTCAAATCCAGGGTGTTGCGGGTAGCAGTTTCGAAGGTGCGGATTCCCCGCTCGCAGAGGATCACGTTTTCGTTGCCCTCCGATACGAGATACTCGGCCGCCATCAGCCATTCCTCAATGGTGGCGGAAAGGCCGCGTTTTAATAATACCGGCTTGCCGGCGCGGCCGGCCATGCGCAGCAAGCGGAAGTTCTGCATGTTGCGCGCCCCAATCTGGACCATGTCGACATACTGAACCGCCAGTTCCAGGCTGATCTCGTCCACGACCTCGGTCACCGTGGCCAGCCCGGTTTCAGCGGCGGCCTCGGCCAGCAGCTTCAGTCCCTCCTCTTCCATCCCCTGAAAGCTGTAGGGTGAGGTCCTGGGCTTGAAGGCGCCGCCGCGCAGGATACCCGCCCCGGCCTCGCGCACCTTGTCGGCGGCGGCCAGCAGCTGCTCCCTGCTTTCGACAGCGCAGGGGCCGGCAATCACGGTCACCGCACTGCCCCCGACAATCAGGTTTTTAACCTTGACCAGGGTGTTTTCCTGCTTGGACTCCCTGCTCACCAGTTTGTACGGCTTCATAATAGGAACAACCTTTTCCACTCCGGGCATGATTTCCAGTCCGAGGGAGTTTATGACGCGCCGGTCCCCGACCGCGCCGATGACCAGACGATTGACACCCCGGATCATATGAATTTCAAAGCCAAATTTCTCCAGACGCTCTTCCACATCCGCAATTTCTTCCGGCGTTGCCTTTAAATCCATGACGATGACCATGATTTTACCCCCTTATATTTTTAGAAATAAAAAAACCCACCGCTCCCTGTAAAAGGGACGAAAACGGCAGGTTTCCGCGGTACCACCCTTATTGGCCCAAAAGGCCCTCTCTTTTAAGGTACAGGAAATGTTTTTACCCGAAGACACGGCAACCCGGAAAACAGCTGTGAAAAATAAAAAAACTCCTCGCCCGTCAGGGACGAGAAGCTTTCGCTTTCCGCGTTACCACCCTTGTTGGCCCCGTGAAAGAAACACGGCACCCACTCGTGAAAGAGTACGGGAACAAGCATTTCCGATACCCCCTCCCCTGTAACGTCGGGAGAGTACGGCCAAACCTACTTGCCGCCCGGGGGGCGGTTTCAGCCGGCGTCTCCGGAGAGAACTTCAGCAGGCCATATCTGAGAGCGCTTCCAGTCAGCGGCGCTCCCTCCCTGGGAGACTGGATCCAACTTACTTTTCTCCATCACAGACTTTAAAAATATAATGTTAGGATATAGTATACACGCGAGCTGCAAAAAATGCAAGGTGATTTTTAAAGTTAAAAAAGAGAGCTTTCATCGTCATCAATTCAACAATACACCGACAGCGGGCCTTTCCAGCTTTTCCAGGCCGGCAGCGGCAAAAAAGTCACTGATGCCCTGTGCCACTGCCCGGTATACCGTGCGGCCAACCAGATAACCCAGGTCGGTTGCCGCCCCGGCGTATGGAGCCGGATTTCCCCGCCCGGTGCAGGCGATGACGATGGCGTCGGTAGTGGTGCCTGTGGCCAGGGTGCCCTCCGGCAGTCGGATGTTGGCCTCGTGCATCGCCATCGTCTTGGCCTCCGTGGCTGTAATCACGGCATTGACCATGGCGGCTTCGGTCAAGTCGCCGTCGATCAGAACCACTATGTTAATCGTCCCCGGCGCAGGCATGCTTTCATGGGCAACAGCGGCAATGCTCCCGGCCGAACAGGCGTTGCTCACTCCGGCGGTGCAGACGGTGGCAACCGCCAGATCTTTTCTGGTACCGAAACTCATCACCGTGCGCCTGACGTCCACAGCCGTCATCAGACCCAGAACATCTTTGCCCAAGTTCATCTTTCCCGCCAGGCGGGCAAGGTCTTCAGCCGGGTTGTCGCCGCTGTAATTTTTCTCGACGGTGTGGTTCACGATGAATCTGGCCCGCCGCCGCTCCCCGCCCAGGACGGCAGAACTCAGAACCTTCAGCTGGCTCGAAGAGGCGATTAGAAAAGTATTATCCTCCACCAGGTAGAAATTGATCCCCTTAACCGGCACATTAACATTAAAAACAGTAAGTTCTTCAAACAAATATCTCACTCCAGCCAGTATTTATTAAAATCATATTATCGACAGCGCCCCCCTTCCGGCTGATTTGAACCAAGCGCCCGGATGGTAAAAGGCATCAATGGTCGTTGAGAAAAGGGAAATCTGATCCGGGCTGTAAAAAAGAGGCAAAAAACGGGAACAAACCCGGCTTTTTCGGAAAAGCCGGGTTTGTTCAAAAAAGGTACAACCCTTTCTTTCATTACCCTATGAGCACCTGGCCTCTCCACGGAAGGCGATTCTTGATCATTGCCCAAGCAGGTCTCCTGACTTGTGGCTCACAGCAAATCTCCCGCCTTCCCGGGCACTCATGACCCAGTGGCATCCCGGGAGCCGCTCCCCACTTACAGTGGCCGGACCGTCCGGGATTTGCACCCGGTTCCCTTTTCACCCCCGCATTACCGGGGGAACCTGAACATATTATTTAATTGTAAGTATACTAACATTATTTGGCTTCCTTGTCCACTACTTTCTAAGGGCAAGCATGAAGCAGTTCCCGGTTCTGATGAATCAGCGGCTGAAGCTGCTGCGGCACTGTAAATACCACATGGTTCATCGGCTCATTACGAAAACAATCTGATTTTTCAAATCATCACCATGTATTTCTTTACTCTCCGCATCTTCTTTATCATCCATCAGCAAGCGGGTTTAGTAAACATTTACCAAAGCTGAAGCTGAAGCTGAAAAAATTATTGATGCGATACCACAGCAGCACCAGACATCTGATGTGGGGGGAACCGCCCTGAAATACAGCAGGCAAAACACTAACCAAGAACAACCGACCGGAGCCGGAGCTCTTAAACTAATTGAGGCAGACCACGAAAATGGAAAGTTTTGTCTTGATAATCAGTTGGAAATAAAGTATATTTCAGAGAACGATAAGATAAGTTTTCCTTAACAAGTAAATAGGAGTAACGAGGGCACACCCAGGGAAACCCGGGGTCGCAAAGCCATGGATCTAAGGCTCGCGCTAAGATCGCCAGGCTGCAGTTATAGTTCAAAAGGAATGCTGCGGCGTTCCTTTTTTTAATCATTGACAGAGCGAGCTATTTAAAGAATATAGAAGAATATAGAGGGAGGAGTCTTCATGAAAAGGCGCAGGTTTTTACAAAAACTCCTGGGAATAGCCACAACAGCCGTCTTTATCCTCGGCAACGTCATAATGCCGGCATCCGCAGGTGTATCGGAAGGCAGGAACACCTTTGCCGCCCCCGGGTTTATCGACCCCTTCGGCCCCCTGGATCCAGGCGGCTGGGGGCAAATGCGACCGCCTGCGGACAATATTGCCGGCCTGGCCGGCACCCTGACGCCAAAAAGCGTGCCGGCGGACGTTAAAGCCCTAAACGGTTTTGGAGACAACCGGGATCACGTTTCGGTAGCCACAGGCTCCGTAAACCTGCAAGTTAACGATTTGACTGTACCCGGGCGGCAATTGCCCCTGCCCATGACCAGGGTTTACAACAGCGGCAGCGACCAGCCCGGCCCCATGGGTTACAACTGGACATTCAGCTACCACCAATACTTACAACTGTATGAAGACTTTAAAATGGTGGAGTACCGGGGCAACGGCAGCCACCAGCTCTACAACTACACCAAAAACGACCCCGGTGGGCAGGTGGCTTCCTGCGATGGGGATTCTTTAATCTACTATAACCTGGACGACGGATATTATACCCCTGCCGCTCCGGGCAACACCGGCGCCCTGACCCGTCACAGCGGCAGTTCCTATACCGTTAGAACCGGGGAAGGCATAACCTACTTTTATGAGGGCTACAAGGCTCCCTGGCGCAGCCAGAGCGCTGCCGCCGGTAAACTGACCGCCATTGAGGACCGCAAGGGCGACCGCATCTCCTTAACCTATGACAGCAGCGGCAACCTTACACAGGTACAGGACCCCTACGGCCGGAAACTGACCTTTACCTATCAGAACAGTTTGCTGACTTCCGTTACCGATCCGCTGGAACGAACAATTACCTACACCTATGACACCGATAAAAATCTGATCAAGGCAACAGGTCCGGACGGGGCCGCGGAGACCTACACCTATGATGGCAACCACCGTCTTACCGGCATAACCAATGCCCTGGGCAATACCATTACCTATAACTACAACAGCGAAGGGAAAGTTACCCAATCCGCGCAGTCCGGCGGCACGGCCAAACGCACGTACTCACATTATCCCGGTGAGCGGAAAACCGTGGTTACAGACCTGGACGGCAACGCCACAACCTATGAATACGATAATAACCACAACATCACCCGTTTAGAGGACGCCCTGCATAACGTTGCCAGCTACACCTGGGACAGCGCCGGCAACCTCACCAGCATCACCCGGCCCGGCGGGAACAAAACCGAATACAGTTACGACGGTAAAAACAACCTGGTTAAAATAACCGCCTTTGACGGTTCCATTACCCGTTTCGAGTACAGTTCCGACTACAGCCAGTTAACCAGGACCATATATCCCAGCGGGACTTCAACCGAGTGCAATTATGACAGTACCGGCAACCTGACCTCCGTTCGCAACGGGCTGAACCAGACCACCTCATTCAGTTATGACAACAGGGGGACCGTTATCTGTATCACCGACCCCGCCGGACAAAAAACCAGTATTCAATATGACCGGTACGGCAACGTAAAAGAGATCACCAACCCCCTGGGCCAGAAGACCACCTATGTATATGATGCAATGGGCCGGATGCTTTCATTTACCCTGCCCGGCGATAGAACCACCGTATTCAGCTACGATCAGGGAAAACTTCCCGTGAGCGTTACCGATCACGCCGGGCTTACCACCACCTGCCAGTACAACAAAATGAACCAGCCGGTTAAAATCACCGGCCCCATGAATAAAACCACCTTGCGGGGCTATGACCTGCAGGGCCGGCTCACCCGGGTCACCGGCCCCAACGGCGAGGAGTATACCTATTCCTATGACAACCTGGGCCGGGTCAAATCCGCCCGGGATCCACTGGGGAACCAAGTCACTTTCAAATACAACGCTCTCGGGTAAATTATCGAGAGAACCGATAACGCCGGCCGTACCTTTAGTTACGAGTATCATGAAAACGGCAAACCGGTCAAAATCACCAACCCCTTCGGAGATGCGCTTACCTACAGTTATGACGGATTCGGCGGAGTCACAACACTGACCAACTCCCTGGGCCACCAGATAAAATATGAATACGACGTTATGGGTAATGTCACCAAAGTTACCGACGCCAACGGCAACGCAACCGAATATACTTACAACGCCATTGGTCAGTTAATCAGCAAAAAGGACCCGGAAGGCGGCCTGGTATCCTACCAGTACAGCGCCACCGGCAAACTACTTAAAGAAATCTACCCCCTGGGCGGGTTTATCAGCTATGCCTATGATCCCCTGGGCCGGCTGACCTCAGTCACCAACGCCAGGGGCAACAGCACCGCCTACCACTACGACGACCTGGGCAACCTCAGCGAAATCACAGACGCGGCAGGCAACAGCTGCCTCTATGAATACGACCTGACCGGCAGAGTTGTTGCCTTTACCGACACCAAAGGCGCCAGACACAAATATAACTACGACGACCTGGGGCGGCTAAGCGGAGTAACCGATCCCCTGGAGCACCTGACGGCGTACAACTATGACGCTGCCGGCAACCTTCTTCAGACCACCGACCCGCTGGGACAGATTACCCGGTTTACCTACAACGACTTAAACCAAATCAGCAAAATCACCGACCCCCTGGGCCGGGAAAAGACATTTGCATACGACTATAACAACCGCGGCGTAACCGTTACCGGCCCGGACGGCGCCAATACCCTGTTGGCATACGACCAACTGGACCGCCTGGTTAAAATCACCGACGCCAAAAACAACAGCACCCGGTACAGCTACGACACCGCCGGCAACCTGAGCGCAGTTACCGATGCCAGGGGCAATGCCACCAGCTTTACTTATGACGGCAAAGGCCGCCTGCTTACAATGAAAGAACCCGAAGGGGGAGCAACCACCTACCAGTACGACAAACGTGACAACCTGGTCAAAAAAACCGACCCCCTGGGCCACTCCGAGCGTTACGAATACGACTTGGCCAATCGTTTGAACCGGGTAATTGACGCCAACGGCAACGCCTACCGGTTTAAATACAATGTCCTGGGAGAAATTGTGGAAATTACCGACCCGGCGGGACAGGCCGTCAAAGCCCGGTACGACGCCCTGGGCAGAATCACAAGCAGAACCGACCGGAACAACAACACCCACACCTTTGCCTACGACCCTCCGGGCAACCTTATTAAAACCGTAGACCCTCTTGGATACGAAACAATGTATGAATACGACCTCCTGGGCAACCTGACCAAAACCGTCAACGCCCTGGGGCAAACAGAAGAATACACCTGCGATCCTTTAAACAGAATCACCAGCATTAAAGCAGCAAACCAGGCTGTGACCACCCTGGAATACGACCCGGCGGGCAATATCACCAGAGTGCTGGACCCTATGGGCAACCCCACCCGGTACGACTATGACAACAACGACCGTTTGGTCAAAGTAACAGACGCGCTGGGTCATGCCACCGGATACCAGTACGACCCGGCGGGCAACCTTACCGCCGTTGCCAACGCCAGGGGCAATACGACCAGCCTGATGTACAATGAACTAAACCAACTGGTGGAAGAAATCAACCCCTTAAAATCCAGGGCCGCCTACCGGTACGACAAAAACGGCAACCTGGCCGAAAAAACCGACTACCTGGGCCGGCCCACTTACTTCAGCTACGACAAAAACAACCGGTTGACCGGCGTCAACTACAACGGCGAACAATCACTCAGCTACCGCTACGACGCCGTGGGCAACCTTACCGGCATGGACAGCCCTGCCTCCCGGGAGCAGTACACCTATGACAGTCTTAACCGGCTGGTGAGAACCGACAATCTTACACTTGCCAAAAGCGTCAGTTATATGTACGACCCGGCGGGCAACAAGACCCGGCTTACCGATCCTGAAGACAGAGTATTCCAGTACCGGTACGATGCCCTGAACAGGCTTACACAGCACATTGACCCGGACGACCGGGCAACAACCTTTGCATACGACCCCCTGGGGCGGGTCACCTCTGTCAATCGTCCGGGCAGCGAGACCACCCAGAGTTATGACGCCGTGGGAAATATCAGCTCTATTCGGCACCAGGGCAAAGAAGGCGCCTTGGCCGGCTTTAAATACGACTACGACCTGGCGGGCAACCGGCTTTCCCAGACAGAGGAAGACGGCGCAACAACCACATATCAATATGACACCCTTTACAGGCTGACCAAGGTTACCTACCCGGTAGAAAAAATCAAAAAGATCCGGGAGACCTACTTAACCCCGCCCAACAGCGTAAACCCTCCCCTGGAAAACGGATTAAAAGATAACCGGACCCCAAAGGGAAATGAAAAAGGCAACAAAGAGAACGGCTCAAATAACGGTAGGGGCAAAGGAAAAACCGGCAGACTGGAAAACAAAATTGCTATGGCAAATGCCGATTCCGACAGACTCCTTATTACCCAAATGTTAGTGGCCAAGGCCGGCGGTAATGGCGGCGTTGGCGGCAACGGAGGAGGAAATGGCAACAGTGGGGGTAATGGTGGAGGAAACAGCGGCGGCGGCGGTGGAGATAATGGCGGCGGTAATGGTAACAATGGCGGCAATGGAGGAGGAAATAACGGAAACAAGGAAAATAACGGCAAATCCGGCGATACGGAACGCGGAGCAGGAACGGGAAAAGGCAAGGGCCTTGAACACGGCAAACACAAGGGTTGGTATAAAAACAAAACCAACCACGGCCTGCACCTGGGCTGGTACAAAGACGAAACCGGCCTGCCTGTCGAACTGCCGGCCTACCTGATGGAACCCCAGTCAGAGATATCCTACGAGTACGACGAAGCAGGCAGCCGCACCAGCATGACCGACGACCAGGGCATCACCCGCTATAGCTACGATGAAGCGGAACGCCTTTTATCTGCGGGAGATACTCAATACTCCTACGACGCCAACGGCAACCTGACCGGCAAAGTCTCCCCCGACCAGGCGGCAGACTACGAATATGACAGCGCCGGACGGCTGACCAACGCCTACTTCGATGACGGCGCCTATGTCGGCTACGAATACGACGGCTTCGGCCGCAAAGTATGCCGCACCGAAGACTACTGGGCCCCCGAAGAAGGGGAAAAGGAATACAAACTGCGCACCGAAGAAACCAGCTGCCTTTATGACGGCGTAAACGTCATGAAAGAATATACAGGAAACGGCAGCCCGCTTGCCGAATACCACATGGGCAACGACCAGATTATCGCCCGGAACATGTTCGGCTTCAAAGACAGAAAAGACCGGGGGCGCTACGGCAACCTCAGAACCCGGGGCGGGCTGATGTACTACCACTACGACGCCTTGGGCAGCGTCAGCGGCATGTCCGATCACCTGGGAGAAAACATCGCCCAATACCGGTTCGACGCCTTCGGCGGCATGTTTGCCGGCCCCCTGGCGCCCTACAGCTTCCAGGGCATCACCGGCAAAGAATACGACCCCAAATCCGGCTTGATGTTCTACAACTCCCGCTGGTACGACCCCCAGACAGGACGATTCACCCAGGCCGACAGCTTCAAGGGATTCCAGACCAGGCCCGGCACACAGCACCCATACGCCTACGTCGGGAACAACCCCATCAACAACCTTGATCCCAACTGGCACACGCAGGGTCTCATCAAAGTCGAATATTTCTACAATATATAGTTCCATGGCGCTTCATTGAACATATATATTGACTTGGATAATGACTTTGACGTTACTGTGAAGGTGGGGATTATTTTACGATTACGTTGCGAAAACCGGTTTTCAAAAGCAAAAGAAGTTAACCGCCCACTGCGGGCGGTTAACTTCTTTTGCTGCAGTCATCACACCCAGCCTGTTTTCACGAGGCCGGTTGCCTTTGGAGTTGGGTGCTTCCTGGTTGAGACTCTCCTGACAAAACTTCTCCCTAAATCCAGCCGCCGAAAAAGCCCACGCCAAAGATAATGAGGATGAAAATCAGGAAGATAATAAATCCGTAGTTGCCCACGCCAACGCCGCCGCCGCCACCGCCAAACCCTTGCTCCGCTTTGTATTCCGCCATTCGAAAGCCCCCTTTATATTTTAGTTGCTTTATATTACGTTTTCAGGGGCGGAATGGTTACGATTATTCCACCCTGTTTAAAAAAATCAGGCCGACGCCGTCAAAAGTAAAATCTTTAAAACCTGTGAATAATAAGCCTGAAAAAAATGAAGCGGGGTGTTTCTATGACCAGGAAAGGGAGCCCGTTTAAAAAGCTGGGTTTGCTGGGGCTCGGAATGCTTGGCGCCGCCGGAGCGGGAATGGCGGGGAGATTGCTGGCCGGGCGTACAGCACGGCGGGCGATAAAAAAGATCATGACTGAACCCTACGACAAGAACCTGTGGGAGCTCATTTCCGCCGGGTCGAGGACTACTCCCCAGACGATCGTCGAAACAAACCTGCGGGCGGAAAAAGGGAATGCCATTTTACGCCCCATCGGCGCGCCGCGAGATTTTCCCAATTTCAGCGGGCTGATGTTTAACGTGGCCCAGCTGGCCACCCTGCCCACCCCGGGAGATACTCCGGTGGACACCTCGGTCGTCCTGGGCAAAAGCTCGGCCAGGCCGCTGCAGCTTGATATACCCATCATCATATCGGCCATGGCCTACGGGTTTATCTTGAGCGAAAAGGCAAAAGTCGCCTTGGCCAGGGGAGCAACCCTGGCCGGCACCGCCACCAACACCGGCCAGGGCCCTTTCCTCCCCCCGGAGAGAAAGGCCGCCGACCGCCTGATCATCCAGTACAACCGGGGAAGCTGGACAAAATCCCCGGCCGTTCTCCGCCAGGGGGACATGATTGAAATACAGGTCGGACACAACGCCCGGAGCGGCGTCGGCGACGTGATCCGCTACCAGGACCTGGACGGCGAAGTGAGAAAGAGACTGGGTCTGGCCCCCGGTCAGGCTGCCGTGACCCAAGCCCGCCTGCCGGACCTGGCCTCGCCGGACGGTCTGGGGAAGCTGGTGCGGGAACTGCGGGAAATAACGGGAGGCGTTCCGATCGGGGTGAAGATCGCCGCAGGGAATTACCTGGAGGAGGATCTGGCCGTCATCCTGGAAGCAGGGGCGGACGTCATCGCCATCGACGGGGCCGGGGCCGGCAGCGGCCTCGCAGTCCCCATATTACAGGACGATTTCGGTCTGCCCACCCTGTATGCGCTCTGCCGGGCCGTCCATTTTTTGGAGAAGGCCGGGATGAGAGAACGGGTCAGCCTGATCGTTTCCGGGGGGCTGAAAACACCCGGTGACTACCTGAAAGCGCTGGCCCTCGGGGCGGACGCGGCCGCCATCGGCACCATCGCCCTTTTTGCCCTGACCCACACCCAGGTGCTGAAGACACTTCCTTTCGAGCCTCCGATCCAGGTGGTCTACCAGAACGGCAGTCTGAAAGATAAATTTGACGTGGACCAGGGCGCTCGTCACCTGGCCAATTACCTCCGCTCCTGCACCGAAGAAATGCAGGAGGCGGCCCGGGCGGCGGGCAAAACCGCATTGCGCCAGTTTACCCGGAACGACCTTTTTGCCCTGGACGAAAAAACAGCCGCCGTCGCCGGTGTTTCTTACGGCGGCGCGGTTGGTGATTGAACCAGCCCCTACCCCTGCATATCCTGGTTGATTTTTTTAACCCGCATTTTGATGTCCGTCATTTCTTCCTGCCCGGAAGCGTTTAGTTGCTCTTCGATCTGCTGCAGCTGCATGAAGAGTTTTTTGTCGGTGGTGACGTAAACATTCATGTTTTTGTTCAGGGCTTTGATCTTCTCCTGAACCTCTTTTTTGATTGGCTTTAAACGCAGCCTGTCGAACCCGCCCACCTTAACCGCAGCGGATATTTCATTATCAATCAGCACGGCCGTGCTCCCCTGAACGCCCTTTACGGCTTCAGCCGCCTTCTTCGCTTTTTCGCCAAGATCAGCGTCAACCTGAACCTTCTCTTCACCGGCCTGCTGCTCCGAAGGCTGATTTCCGGGAGACTCCCCCCGCATCCCGCAGCCGGCGGCCAGCAAGATTAAAATGATCAGAGCAGCGTCTCGAATGGCTTTCATCTCGTTCACCCTTCTTTATCCTTTGGGTTTGAAAAGCAATGCCGCAATAAAACCAAAGATAATGGCTGCGGACACACCAGCGCTGGTGACTTCAAAAATTCCGGTCAAAATTCCGATCAGGCCGACCTGCTCAGCCTCAGCCAGAGCCCCGTGCACCAGAGCATTCCCGAAGCTGGTGATCGGAACGGTGGCGCCCGCGCCGGCAAAATCAATCAGGGGCTCGTACAGGCCGAAGCCGTCCAGAACGGCGCCGGACACCACCAGGATGCTCATGACGTGGGCCGGGGTGAAGCGGCCGGCATCCAGCAGCAGCTGGCCAATCACACAGATCAGCCCGCCGACCACAAAGGCCCAGAAATAGCCTTCCACAAAAAATCACTCCTATGGATTGTACTCGATGGAGACAGCGTGAGCGATACTGGGAATACTTTCTTTCTGCTGGTAGGACAAGGGGGATAAAAGCGCTCCGGTGGCCACGATTAAAACCCTTTTCAACTCCCCTTTACGCAGCCGCTTCATAATGTGTCCGTAAGTAACGGCGGCCGAACAGCCACAGCCGCTTCCCCCCGCCAGTACATCCGGTTGATCCTCGCCGTAGATCAGGATGCCGCAGTCTGTGAATCGCTCCGCCGGAATTTCCAGCCCGTGTTTCTTTAGCAAATCAGCGGCAATCCTGTGCCCGACCCGCCCCAGGTCCCCGGTGGCGATCAGGTCGTAATCCCGTCCGGAAACCCCCATGTCCCTGAAATGGGCGGTGATGGTGTCCGCAGCGGCCGGCGCCATGGCGCTCCCCATGTTGAACGGGTCGCTGATCCCCATGTCGACCACCCGGCCGATGGTCGCGGCAGTGACCTGCGGGCCTTTTCCCCCTGCGCCGAGAAGAGCCGCACCGGCGCCGGTCACCGTCCACTGGGCGGTGGGGGGCTTCTGGGAGCCATATTCAGTGGGATACCGGTACTGTTTTTCAACGGTCGCGTTGTGGCTGGCGGCGCCGCAAAGAACATAACGGCCGGATCGGCTGTCCACGATCAGGGCGCCCAGGGCCAGGCTTTCCATGGAAGTGGAGCAGGCGCCGTAAAGCCCTAAAAAGGGAGCGCCTAGGGTTCTGGCGGTGAAGCTGCTGGAGATAATCTGATTCAACAGATCTCCGCTGAGGAAGAACTGGATGTCCTGCTTTTGCAGCTCAGCCTTTTGGATAGCCATTGCGCAGGCCTCTTCCAGCATCTTTTTTTCGGCCTTTTCGTAGCTCTCCTGCCCCAGCCAGAGATCGCCGTGCAGGATGTCAAAATCTCCGGCCAGGGGACCATGGGCCTCAAAGGGTCCTCCGACAGCCGCCGTGGCCAGGATGGCGGGGCGGTTTGGAAAAACCCAGGTCTGATGTCCGCGCAGCATGTCAGGACCCTCCCGGCAAAGCCAGTATTGTCTTAACCAGGGCCACCACGAAGGCGGCAAAAACCCCATAAACGATAACCGGACCGGCCAGCTTAAACATGTTTCCGCCCACACCGAGAACGAAGCCCTCGCTCCGGTGTTCGATGGCGGCGGAGGCGATGGCATTGGCAAAGCCGGTAACAGGCACCGCCGTTCCGGCGCCGGCCCACTGGGCAATATGATCGTAAACGCCGGATACCGTCAGGATGACCGAGAACAGGATTAAAACGGCAACGGTGGGATCGCCTGCCGTCTTTTCAGTGAAGTTGAAATTCCAGAGAAAAAAATCCTGAATTAACTGGCCCAGCAGGCAGATCAACCCCCCGGCCAAAAAAGCCCTGATACAGTTCAGCAGTACCGGACGCCGGGGTTCCCTGCTTTTGGCGAAAGACTGGTACTCCTGTTGGACCGGGGTCAGTTTCTTCTTTTTCTGATTGGACAATTTTCCTCATCCCTCACCTTTTCAGGACCGGCTCCAATTCTTGGACAGTCCCGGCCAGCAATTTTGATGATTTAATTTCCGGGAATTGTGGGCCAGTAAAGACTTTGCTTCCCGGTTTTTCTCAATGGTCGCAAAGGTTTCCAGCGTTGCCTTAAACCCCTTTCAGGCTGGCCAGAGTTTGCTTGACCTGGACGCTGACGGTCATTTTCACACCTCTCTCGCTAACTGTATTCTCTGTAGCCCGATGGATTTATATGCAAAAACCAAAAAAACCGGACCTTTTGTTGATCCGGTTTTCCGGTTTATTCTACATTGGGTGAGTAGCAATTGCCCATGGGAAAAAGTCTCCAGGCTTCCCGATTGGGATCCTTTGATAATTTCCCAATCGCAGCAAGTGCTTACGATCAAGTGTTATAATATATTCCGCTCTTCCATTAACCGCTGCCCAAAGAAACGGGTCGTCTTTCCGGTCCCTGGAGACTGGTGGCCATTTTTCGGGCATTTCATCTACGGGATAACCGAGGTTGCAATATACATATTTCAAAAGTTCTCTCGCCACAGGTAGTTTTTCAGGCCCAGCCTTAAATTTATAAAACCCTTCCCATAAGGTCTCTAAAATTCTTTCTGCCTCATCAAAAATAAACTGATTCCAAATTGGAATCAGCGATCCGTCGATGATGAATTTTAATATGGGAGTAGTCATAAATATTGATGGGATTATCACATTTGTGTCAACTACGACCAAAACGGCGACTTCTTTTGACATGTAAGAATGCCTTTCGTGTCTCTTTTTCTAGTTGCTCCTGTGTTATACCTGCGGCAATCGAGGTCTTGGTTAGTATATCGGATAATTTATGGGCTCTGGCCCTAATTTGTTCTTTTGTGGTGGTTTCAGTTCTGACTGCAACAGCCATTTTCCCCACTCTCCTTCTTATTCTTTGCATTTAGTTTTTCCTCCACAGGCATACTTATTATAAAGTATGCCCACAGAGGGAATAATAACACTTTTATGGTTACAGCGTAACACGAGTAACCTTCAATAGTCAACAGAATTTATCACCCGGAACACCTGCCTTCAGGCATGGAGAGGAGCGGTTCCATCGTCTTCCCTTCGGCCCTTCGCTTGGATTAAGCGGCCTCCCGGCCGGCGCCGGCAAGATAATGAGGAGCTTCTCAAGGCCATCCGTAAGAGCCATTTTCGCAGCAGGAAACTTTATGGAGTCCGCCGGATGCATGCTGATGTCAAAGAACAGGTGTGTCCCCGTACCTTAAAACCGTCCCCATGGCTCCGCTAACCTTTAAATTTCGCTGTTATAATAGTCACTTCATAAGTTACTTTGACCTTTTTATCCAAAACCATGCTGGTAGAGGAATAATTTTCTGGATAGCGCCGGCTTCAAAGGAGGCATTGAAACATTGGCTTCAGTTGTGATACAATATCCTTAAACTGGGAGCGTGTTTACTGCGGCCAGTTAACCAGCGGCGACGTTTTTAATAAATTAAAAAAGACCGTCAGTATAGTGCTCCTTGCTTTTAACTGGTTTAAAGATGCCCGCTACTACCGGAGTTTTCACCTTAAAGAAGATGAAAGCGGCGATATTTTCACTGATTTATTAGAAATCCATATCCTGGAGATTAATAAAGTAAAGGTTATTGACCGTAAACCAAAGGACAACCTGGAAGCCTGGATGGTCTACTTCGGCAACCTGGAAGGTGCAGAAATGGAGGCGATAGCCATGGAGAATGCGGCAATCAGAAGAGCGCTGACCATTGAGGAAATGTTCTGGCAAAGCGAAAAGGAACGCAGGTTATACGAACTGCAGGAAAAGGCCATCCTGGAGGAACGCTCTGCAATTGTAGAGGCCAGGGCGGAAGGAGAAACTATAGGTCAGGCTATAGGCAGGGCGGAGGCAAAACAGGAGGCTATTTGCAAATTCATGGCGAGAAGATTTGGGATAGCCCCTGGTGAAATAATGCCAAAAGTCAAGCAAATGACCAACCTGGAAATCCTGGACCACGTTATGGAAGAACTGTTTGCCGCCAACACTGTAGAAGAAGCACAAGCGATCATTCACGATGGCCTTGGCAAATCTCTTCAGTAAAATTAGTGCGACAGTACGACAGGGGACGGTTCTGAAAAGCAAACTCGACCTTACCCCCAGCAGTTAAGATAAGAGCCGCGTCGAAGTCCTTCCCCTCTTTGGATTTAAAACCCCTAATAATACCGGTTTTCTTTTTCGTTAAAAGATCTTGGGCTTGCTTGAGCGTGATTTTCTTTTTCAATATTTCCTTCCATATAACAAATTTACAGCCCTCTCTCCAACCAGAGCAACCAAATCCCTTCCTACCCTCTACAACGTCATTTCCGCATACGGGGCAACGACCTATTACCTCATGGCTGCTTACAGCTTTACTTTTTTCCTGGTCTTTAGCAACGCCAACAACCTCTATTATTAACTTTTTTATGCCCTCTAACCAGCTAACTGGCCCTACCTTAGCCTGTTCGATCTGTAGGAGCCCGTCTTCCCATACCGCAGTAGTCTCCGGGGTTTTAAGGCTGTCCGGCACCAGGTCGATAAGCGTCTCGCCCTTGGCCGTTGGAACCAGTGTCTTTTTCTGCCGCAGGACATAGCCGACTTTTATAAGCCTCTCCAGGATCGACGCCCTGGTAGCCGGTGTTCCAATCCCGCCGGTCTTTTTTAAAGTGCTGGCCAGTTCTTTATCGTCGACGAAACGGCCAGCATTCTCCATGGCTGACAGCAGCGTTGCGTCAGTGTATCTGGCCAGCGGCTTGGTCTCCTTTTTAAGGACCTTAACTTTTGCCACTTCCACAGCCTGGGCGTTAACTAAATTCGGAAGGCTGACCTCGTCCTCCTTGTCCTCCTCTTTATAACTGTAAAACCTCCGCCAACCCGGGGATATAACTGACTTGCCTTTGGATTGGAATCTCTCTCCGGCGCCAGTGACAACTTCCATCACCCTATATTTCGCCGGTGGCAGGAAGATTGCCAGAAACCTGCGGCATACCAGGTCGTATATCTTCTTCTCGGCGTCGCCCAGCTCGGCGG
>Ga0209347_1001372_pt1 | contig 40714 bp, 39 predicted proteins | sample AutmiccommuBRH23_FD_187382 | JGI IMG/M metagenome (GOLD analysis project Ga0209347, IMG submission 187382) | Deep subsurface microbial communities from Mt. Terri, Switzerland - Autotrophic microbial communities BRH/23 (SPAdes) (version 2) | ecosystem: Environmental > Aquatic > Deep subsurface >... | reverse complement strand
CATCTCGGCTGCTGGGAGATCTGCAATCTCTATTACGCCCGGCGCTATCCCCTGACCGCGCTGTACCGACCGCCCCGCCTGGTGGCGCTGCGCGACACCGTTCACCGCGCCCGGGAACGGGTGGGCGCGCGCCTGGTGCCCACCAGCGCCTCGGGGGTGAAGGCACTGCACCGGGCGCTGGCGGCCGGCGAGGTGATCGGGATCCTCCCCGATCAGGACCCGGGGCGCGGACACGGGGTGTTCGCGCCCTTCTTCGGGATCCCCGCCAATACCATGACCCTGGCGGCGCGCCTTGCGCGCCGAAGCGGCGCGCCGGTGGTCATCGTCTACGGCGAGCGCCTGGCGCGGGGGCGGGGATACCGCATTCACCTGGAGGAGGTGGACAAGGCAATCGCGGACCCGGACCCGGGGCGCGCCGCCACCGCCATGAACGCCGCCGTCGAACGCCTGGTGCGCCGCTGCCCCGAGCAGTACCAGTGGAGCTACAAACGGTTCAAGACCCGACCGGACGGGGAGGGGATCGCGTACCGATAGCGGCCGGGGGAAGCCGACGCGGATCGTTGCCTGCGGCTCGTGCGCCTGTGCCCCCTGGAGCTGCGCCCCACCGATCCCTGCCCGGCTCTCGCGCCCCGTTCAGACGCCCGCCTCGTAATACGCATTCCTCCCGCCATCCGGCCGGGTGCGGAACCGCCGCATGGTCCACAGATACTGCGCGGGGGCGAGGGCGATGAGCTTCTCCACTTCCTCGTTCATGCGCGCCGCGTCCCGTTGCGGATCGCCGGTGGGGAAGTCGCTCAGCGCGGGAAACAGGTGCTGCTCATAGCGCCCGGTGCCGGGGACGTAGCGGGTGTAGCCGGGCAGCACCACCGCGTCGGTGAGCGTGGCCAGACGGCCCAGGGTGGACAGGGTGGCCGCGGGCACACCGAAGAAGGGAGCGAACACCGCATCCCGGGTGCCCAGATCCTCGTCGGGCGAATAGTGGAAGAACGCGCCGCCGCGCATCCCGCGCAGTATGGGACGTAACCCCTGGGCGCGTGTGCACACCCGCCCTTTGAAGCGCTGCCGGGCCCGCTGCAGCAGCCAGTCCGCCAGCGGATTGCGCGCCTCCTTGACCACGGCGAGACCGGAGAAGTGGATGCCGAGGATCGCGGCGCCGAAATCCAGCATCAGTGAATGGGGGACGAGCACGATGATCGCCCGACCGCGATCGTGGTGTTCCCGAAAGTGCTGCTCGCCGACGATGGTGATCAGGCGCCGCAGGCGCCGCTCCGAGCCCCACCACAGGATGCCGTAGTCCAGCACCGCGCGCATGCGGCACCGGAAATGATCCCGAAGCATGCGCTCGCGCTGCGACGCGCTCAGATGCGGATAGCACAGGCCCAGGTTCACCCGGGCGATCTCCCGGCGCTTGCGCCCCAGGCGGCGCGCCAGGTCGCCCAGAGGCACCGCCAGGGCCTCGCGCAACCGCCAGGGAAGCAGGGCCAGCAGCCACACCAGGGCGGCACCCAGCCACACCCCCCAATACCTGGGCGCCAGGAACCCCGCGCGAAAGCGCGGTCGGTAACTGGTCTGCTCGAAGCCCGCTCCCCCGACCGAGGCGCTCACCCGCCGGCGTCCCCGCCGCGCTGCTTCTGCACGCGCTTCTGAAATACCCGCATCTCCTTCTCGGCCTGCTTGTCACCCTTGGCGGCGGCCGCCTCGATGCCTTTCGCATAGGCGGCGACGGCATCGTCCAACCGCCCGGCGTCGGTGAGCGCCTTGCCATAGGACTTCCATGCCGCCGAATACCCGGGATCCATGCGTACCGCCTCGGCGAGGTGAGCGACCGCTTCGGCGCTGCGCCCTTCCTTGAGATACGCGTTGCCCAGCGAATAGCGCAGCAGCGCATTGTCCTGCCCGGCGGCGAGCATCCTTTCGAAGTTGTCGATGAGGGACATGGGGGATAAAGATAAAGGAGAACCGGGCGCAGGGGAAACGGCGGCAGGCGGGGCTGCCTCAGCCCCTGACCGGGGGCTTCATCCCGATCAGCATGGCCTGATTGCGAAATCCCTGTGCCGGGTCGCCCAGGTCGCGCTCCTCGCGATACAGCACCAGCCGCAGGGGTGCGAACAGCTGCCGAAGCTCGTTGTCTGCGAGTCGGAAGTCCGGATTGCTGGGTCCGCCCTGGGACACGGCCGTGCGGGTCCAGGTCTGGTAGACGAGCAAACCGCCGGGACGCAGGGCGGCAACGAGGGCAGGGCACAGGGCGCGGTCCAGAAAGTGTGTCACCACGATCACGTCGAACGTCTCCGGCGCCGGCGGCTGCGCCACCACGTCCCGCACCGCTGCGGCCACCGCGAGCCTGCATTGTCTGGCGGTCGCCGCAAGCCGCCCCACGGCGACCTCGGACAGGTCCCAGGCGCAGACCGCAAGACCGTGCTCGGCCAAGAGCAGCGCATTCGCCCCCAACCCGCAGGCGAGGTCCAGCGCCGTGCCGGAGGTGGGCAGCAGATGCAGGTTCTCCCGCAGCACCTCAGCCGCAGCCCCGGGCCCCTCGGCCTCACCGTGACGGGCGTTCCACTTGTCCCGCAGCTCGTCGCTCATGCGGGGATTCTACACAGTTGGGCCGGTGACGCGGAGAGCGCTGAGGGGCAGAGGACACAAAGGCAAGAACGGCTACGACGGGGTGGGGTCAACCGGCGGGAGAAGGGGCACTGGATAGCCATAGCTTCACTGGACATTCAGCCTGCTTCCCCGCGGCTGCACCATGATTCCGACAGATCGTCATCTTCGCGTTTCTGCGTCCCTGCGTTCTCCGCGTAATCAATCGCCGCATGCGAGCGACTACCGGCGCCAGAAGGCCGGTGTGATCACGACCAGCAGCGTGAAGATCTCCAGGCGACCGAGCAGCATGGCGAACGCCAGCACCCATTTGGCGAGGTCGGGGATGCCGGCGTAGTGGGTCCCCACCTCCCCGAGCCCGGGGCCGAGGTTGTTCATGCACGCGGCCACGGCGGAGAATGCCGTTACCTGATCCATGCCCGTGGCCAGCAGGATCAGCAGCATGACACTGAAGGAGGCGACATAGGCGGCAAAGAAGCCCCAGACGGCGTCGATGATACGCGGCGGCATGGGCTTGCCGCCGATCTTGATGGGAATTTGGGCGTTGGGGTGGATCAGGCGCATGATCTCCCGCATCCCCTGACGCACCAGCAACAGTACCCGGATGACCTTCATGCCGCCGCCGGTGGAGAAGGCGCAGGCGCCAATGAAACTGATGAACAGCAGCATGACGGGCAGGAACCCGGGCCAGTTGTAGTACTCCGCAGTGGTGAATCCCGCGGTGGTACCGATGGAGACCGCCTGGAAAATCCCGTGGTGCAGGGCATCGCCGAGGTGGGGGATGGTGCCGCTGGCGTACAGGTAGACGCTGGTCACCACGGCGGCCGCAGCAAGGATGAACAGATAGGCGCGCACCTCGGGGTCCTGTACATAGGGCGTGATGCTGAGATTGCGCCAGGCCACGAAGTGCAGCGCGAAGTTCATTCCCGCCAGCAGCATGAAGAACACCGCGATCAGCTCGATGGCCGGGCTGAGGAAATAGCCCATGCTGGCGTCGTGGGTGGAGAACCCGCCGATGGCCACCGTGGAGAACGAGTGGGAAATGGCGTCGAAGGCATTCATGCCGGCGATCCAGTATGCGGTCGCACAGGCGACGGTCAGCCCCAGATAGATGTACCACAGCGCCTTGGCCGTCTCCGTGATCCGCGGCGTGAGCTTGGTGTCCTTCATCGGCCCCGGCGTTTCGGCGCGGTAGAGCTGCATGCCGCCGACGCCCAGCATCGGCAGTACCGCCACCGCCAGCACGATGATGCCCATGCCGCCGAGCCACTGCAGCTGCTGGCGATAGAACAGAATGGAGCGGGGGAGGGCGTCGAGGCCCGTCAGAACCGTCGCACCGGTGGTGGTCAGCCCGGAGATGGACTCGAACACCGCATCGGTGACGCTCATCTCCGGCTGCTCGGACAGCATCAGAGGCACCGCGCCGAATGCCCCGAGTACGCTCCAGAACAGCACCACGATCAGGAACCCATCGCGCAGGCGCAGGTCCCGCTGTCGTTTTCGCACCGGCAGCCAGATCAGAAATCCCCCCGCCAACGCCCAGGCGAAGCCGTATAGAAAAGCATGGAGGGCCCCATCGCCGTAGAGCACGGACACCAGCGCCGGGGGCAGCATGGTGAAGGAGAACAGCATCAGGAACAGGCCGAAGACGCGCTGGACGACAGTGAATTGCATAGGAGTTGCTAGTAGCTAGTGGCTAGTTGCTAGGAAAGACGCCGAACACCTCTCGGCTTCGGCCGCAGATTGTTTGTACATGTTCGTTCCTGGCAACTAGCCAGCAGCGACTCGCCACTAGATGAATGTGATCCCCACCTGGAACAGCCGCTCCACTTCCGCGATGCGGGCCTTGTCGATGAGAAACAGGATCACGTGGTCCTCGGACCGAATGACGGTGTCATGGTGGGCGATGATCACGTCATCTCCGCGCACTACAGCGCCGATGGTGGTGCCCGGCGGCAGATGAATGTCCTCGATGGCGCGGCCGACGACCTTTGACGTGCGCGGGTCGCCGTGGGCGACAGCCTCGATGGCCTCGGCCGCGCCTCGGCGCAGAGAATGCACCACTACCACGTCACCGCGGCGCACATGGGTGAGCAGCGAGCCGATTGTGGCCTGCTGGGGCGAGATCGCAATGTCGATGATATTGCTCTCCACCAGGTCCACGTAGGAGGCGCGGTTGATCAGCGACATCACCTTGCGGGCGCCGAGGCGGCGGGCAAGCATGGAGGAGAGAATATTCGCCTCATCGTCGTTGGTCAGGGCGCAGAAGACGTCGGTGTTCTCGATGTTCTCCTCCAGCAGCAGATCACGGTCGGCGGCATCGCCCAGCAGCACGATTGACTTGTCGAGGTCCTCCGAAAGCGCCCGCGCCCGCAGCGGGTCGCGCTCCACCACCTTGATCTGGTAGTTGTCCTCGAGGGCCTGGGCCAGACGCCGGCCGATATTGCCGCCGCCCGCGATCATCACGCGCTTGTTGGCCTTCTCCAGGCGGCGCAACTCGCTCATCACATTGCGGATGTTTTCCTTGGCGGCAATGAAGAACACCTCGTCGTCGGGCTCGATGACCGTGTCGCCTTCTGGGATGAGCGGGCGATCGTGGCGGAAGATGGCCGCGACCCGCGCCTCGACCCCGGGGATGTGCTCGCGCAGGGCGCGCAGCTCATGGCCCACCAGCGGCCCACCGTAATAGGCCTTGATCGCCACCAGGCGCGCGCGCCCGCCGGCGAAGTCGAGCACCTGGAGGGCGCCCGGATGCTCGATCAGGCGCTGGATGTACTCGCACACCACCTGCTCGGGGCTGATGATGACATCGATAGGCAACGATTCCTGGGTAAACAGCTTCGGCCGGTTGAGGTACTCGACTGCGCGCACCCGCGCGATCTTGGTCGGCGTGTGAAACAGGGTATAGGCCACTTGGCAGGCGACCATGTTGGTCTCGTCGCTGTTGGTGACCGCGATGATCATGTCGGCATCGTCGGCGCCGGCGCGCTGCAGGACGTCAGGAAACGACGCGTGGCCCACCATCGTGCGCAGATCGAGCCGATCCTGCAGCTCTCGCAGGATCTTGGCGTTGGTATCCACCACAGTAATGTCGTTTGCTTCGCTGGCGAGGTTCTGGGCCACGGATGAACCTACCTGCCCGGCACCCAAGATGATGATCTTCATCGATTGTCGCTTCCCCTGACCGCGGCGCGGCGCCTGCCGCCCACAGCGGCGCACACGGTAGTTGCTTATTTTTTGACGTCGATGCCCAGGGCCCGCAGCTTACGGTAGAGATTCGTGCGCTCCATGCCGACGACTTTCGCCAGTCGCCCGACACTGCCGTCACAGGCATCGAGCTGATGCTGCAGGTAATCGCGCTCGAACTGCTCGCGCGCCTCGCGCAGAGGCAGATCGTAGAGGCCGGGCGCGGCGTTGGCGCCCCCCTTGTGGGGCTGAGCGAACAGTCCCTGCTCCACTTCGTCCACGTCGATCTCCTCTCCGGCGCCCAGGATCAGCAGCCGCTGCACCAGGTTCTTGAGCTCGCGGACATTGCCCGGCCAGGAGTAGTTTCGCAACCGGTTCTGGGCGGCCACCGTGAATCGGCGGTAAGCGAGATTGTCCTGGGCGACGGACTGGTCCACGGCGAAGGCGAGCAGCTCGGGCACATCTTCGCAGTGCTCGCGCAGCGGCAGGATATACAGCGGCACCACATTCAGTCGATAGTAGAGGTCCTCGCGGAAGCGGCCCTCGCGCACCAGCGCCGCCATATCCTTGTGACTGGAGGCGACGATGCGCACGTCCACCCGCACCGGCTCGGTGCCGCCGACGCGCAGAAACGACTGACTCTCGAGGGCGGAAAGCAGCCGCGCCTGCGTTTCGGCGTCCATGTCGCTGACCTCGTCCAGGAACAGGACACCGCCGTTGGCCTGCTCAAGGCGTCCGTAATGGACCGTATCGTCTTCCTCGCTGCCGAACAGCTCGACCGCAGAGTTCTCACCGGCAATGCTGCCGACGGCCATCTCCACGAACGGGCCGGCGCGGCGCGCCGAGTGCTGGTGCAGGTAGCGAGCGAAGGTCTTCTTGCCCGCACCCGCCTCGCCGGTCATGAGGACCCAGGTGTCGTGCGAAGCGATCCGCTTGACTTGATCGCGCAGGTGCTGCATCACGGCGCTGCGCCCCACCGGCTCAACCATCGGATGGGCGCCGCGGCGCAACCCGACGTTCTCGCGCTTGAGCTTGTCGGCCTCCAGGGCCCGCTCGATGGTCACCAGGAGCTTGGCCAGAGACAACGGCTTTTCGATGAAGTCGTAGGCACCCAGCCGCGTCGCCTCCACCGCCGTTTCCACGGTGCCATGGCCGGACATCATGATCACGGGGAACGGCAGGCCCTCGTCGGCCTCGCTCCATTCCTTGAGCAGCGAGATGCCATCCACGTCGGGCATCCAGATGTCGAGCAGCACCAGGTCCGGACGCCGCGCGCGCCGTTGACGACGCGCGGCATCACCGTTCTCGGCCACTGCCACCTCGTAGCCCTCGTCTTCGAGGATCTCCTGGACCAAACGGCGGATGTCTGGCTCGTCATCGACCACCAGGACATAGGGAGCGGTCATCGCTGACCGCCCTCGCTGCCCGCCGCCGGCAACACCTGCAGGTGCACCGCCCGGGCGGCGGCAACCACTGGCAGGCGGATCACGACCCGTGCCCCTTGCTCGAGGTTCTCCGCCCAGACCACGCCATTGTGCTCTTCCACAATCTTCTTAACGATGGCTAATCCTAGCCCTGTTCCTTTCGGCTTTGTAGTGACATACGGTTCGAACAGCGCGCCGCGGGCCTCGTCGGGGAATCCGGGTCCGTAATCGCGCACCGCCATCTCGACGAAGCGGGAATTGCGGTCGTCAACGCTGCGGGTGCTGATATCGATGCGCGCCTCGCCGCCTTGCACGGCCTCCAGGGAGTTCCTGATCAAGTTGTGCAACAGCTGCCGCAGGCGACCGGAATCGGCCTCGACCCTGGGGCTGTGCTCGTCGAGATCCAGGTGCACGGTGAGCTCGCTGTAGAGGTCCAGGACCTCGCTGATGAGCCCGTTGAGGTTCAGGGGAAGCAGCTGGATCTGGGGCGCCCGGGCATACTCGGAGAAGGCGTTGACCATGGCCTTCATGGCCTCCACCTGCTGCACGATGGTATGGGTGGCACGATCGAGGAGCTGGGCATCCTGCTCGGACATGTGCTCCAGGAACTTGCGCCGCAGCCGTTCTGCCGAAAGCTGGATCGGAGTGAGGGGATTCTTGATCTCATGGGCCAGGCGCCGAGCCACCTCCGCCCAGGCCGCGTCGCGCTGGGCCTGTACCAAAGTGGTGACGTCGTCGAACACCATCACGTGATCGCCCCGCCCGCCGCTCTCGCCCGGCAGGTTGGTGCCCCGGCACATCAGGATCTGACGCCCACTCTGCGCGAACAGCAGCACCTCCTCGCTCCAGTCGGGCTCGCCGGCGGCCAAATGCGGCGCCAGGGCCTCGATCAGGCGCTTGATGTGCGGGTAGTCGGCCACCACGTGCACCAGGGAGCGGCCCAGGTAGGCATCCAGCCCGATACCGAGAATCTGCCCGGCGGCGGCATTGGCTGTGCGCAACACGTTGTCCCGATCGACGGTCAGGACGCCCGAGGAGAGGTTCGCCAACACCGTCTCCAGGTACGCCCGCTGCTCCTCCACCTGCTGCTGACTGCGCTGCGCCTCGGAGGAAGATTCGGCCAGCCGCTCCGTCATCTGATTGAACGAACGGACCAGGAAGCCGAGCTCATCCGGCCCTGCCGGTGGCAGGCGCTTGTCGTAGTGCCCTGCGGCCACCGCCTGGGTGCCTTCGGCAAGGTCCCGAATCGGCGCGACCAGGCGCCGAGTGGAGAAGAACGCCGCCCACACCGCGGCCAAGAGGGACAGCAGCAGCACCAGCGAGAGGCTCAGCAGGAAGCTCTTCTTGAGCGGCTCGCGCTGAAACGCGAGGGTCTTGTACTGGGCGAACGATGACTGCACCGACTCGGCCAGTGTGTCCAGGCGCTGGGGCACGGAATAGACCGCCTGCAGGTAGCGGGAATCGCGTCCGGTGGTCGGCACCAACACCGCCACCCGTACCTGCAGCCCGCTCTCGCTCACCGGCTCCAGGGCGACGTACGAGCGTCCCTGGCGAAGCTGGAGCATCACATCCTCGCTCGGACGACTCGGCACCACCATGGTGGACTCGGCGCTCGCGAAGGCGATGATGTGGCTGTTGGCGCCGATCAGGGTGAGCTCGGCGGCGTCCACCCGCCCGCGCAGGTCGTTGAGGCTTACGGCGGCGTTGTCATCGGTGACCTCGCCCAGCTCGTCCGCGAGCTCGACGGTCTGCTGAAGCAGCTCGCGCTTGCGCAGATCGAGGGCGGCCTGGGACAACTCCAGGGCATCCTGCAGCGGTTTTTCCACTTCCACGTCGAACCAACTGTCGATGCCCCGCTGCAGGAACTGCAGCGAGAAGTAATACACCACCGACACCGGCACGACCGCCAACACCACGAACATGACGAACAGGCGCACGGTCATCCGCGAGCCCACCACGTTGGCCCGGTATTGGCGGACCAGACGGTAGAGATTGATGCCGATCAGAGTCGCGAGCACCAGCAGGCCCACGGCGTTGATCAGCAGCATCCATTCGTAGAGATTTTCGAAGCGGTCGGACTGCTCGGTGGCGTAGCTGAGCAGGTAGAGCGAGACCAGCAGCAAGGCGAACAGCACCGCGGCAGGCAGGATGCCGTTGGACAGGCGCTTGATCACCGCAAGGGCCATCGATACCAGTCGCTCACCAGGTCCCAGTCCGAAGAGATGTAGGCCCACACGCGCAGGGGCGACGGCAGGTCCTCCACCGCGAGCCGCGCCCGCAGGCGTACCTCGTAGGTTTGCCCGACGTCGAGGGCGCTACGGTCCAGCATGGGCAGATCCCCGATGCTGCCGACCGCCGATAAGGCGGCACTGCGCGCCGGATAGCTGTATTGCACCCGGCTGTTGAGATTAGTCACCAGATATTGACCGCTCAGCGCATGGTACTTGACCCGGTAGCGCTGGCGAAGCGAGTACACCGTCTCATCCCATATCCACCCGCGGGGGTTGATCACCTCGATCTGCAGATCGATCGGCAGGGCGACGCCGCTGTCCAGGGCCTCGACCACCGCCCCGGTCAGGTTGAGCTCTGCCTCCGCAGAGAGATAGTAGACCTCGTTGCGCAGCTCCGTCTCAGCATACCGCACGAAGAAGCCCGGCTGCGCCGGGGCCGAGAAGGCAGTCGGTCTGAGCAGCACCAGCAGCAGGGCACCGAGCAGGAGCGGGGCCCGGACCCGGGCCGACCGCCGTCGTTTTATTGGTTGTACCGTGATCATCGTGCCCGTGCTTCACCCGTCGGGCGGGGCGCTCTTGTACAGGCGCGCATAGAAAAAACCGTCCGCTCCGGCCTCGCCCGGGACAGTCTGGCGGCCGTGCAGGCGGGAACGTCCCCATTCGGCGTCGATGGGCAGCTCGCGGGCATCGGCGTGATGCTGCAGAAAGCGCGCGATCTGAAGCGAGTTCTCCCGTTCCAGGACGGAACATGTCGCGTACACCAGGATACCCCCTGGGACCAGCAAGGGCCACAAACCGTCGAGAATGGATGCCTGAAGCGTGACCAGGTCGTCGATGTCGGACGCCCTACGCAGCGCCTTGATGTCCGGGTGCCTGCGAATCACTCCGGTCGCCGAGCAGGGTGCGTCGAGCAGAAGGCGGTCGAATCCGGGTTCGTGCCACCAATCCTCTGGATGCGCCGCATCGCCGCAGATCAGCCGCGCCTGCAGATGCAGGCGCTGCAGTGTTTCCTCGACACGCCGCAGGCGCTGCGGGTCGCGATCGACCGCCACCAGCTCGGCGAGCTGCGGGCTTCGCTCAAGGATGTGAGCCGTCTTGCCGCCGGGCGCGGCGCAGGCGTCCAGCACCCGCATGCCCGCCCCGGCTTCCAACAACGGCGCGGCCAGTTGAGCGGCGGCATCCTGCACCGAGACCGAGCCGTCGGCGAAGCCCGGCAGGCGCCCAACGTCGACCGGTTCCTCGAGCACCAGACCGGCATCACCCCAGGGCGCCGGTTGCGCAGTGAGACCGTCTGCACTCAGCTGCTGCGCATAGGCGGCACAGCCATGGCGCCTGAGATTCACGCGCAGGGTCATGGAGGCTCGGGTGTTGTTCGCGGCGGCGATGCGCTGCCAGTCCTCCGGCCAGTCGGCGCTCAGGGCCTGGAGCAGCCAGCGCGGATGCGAAAAGCGCACCCAGTCATCCCGGTCGACCGCGTCGGCGAGCGCGGCGGCCTGGCGCTGGGCGTTGCGCAGCACGCCGTTGATCAGCCCCGCCGCCGCCGGCTTACCCAACGCGCGGGCGGCATCCACCGTGGACGAGAGCGCCGCGTAGGGCGGCGTGCGCAGATACTGCAGTTGGTAAAGACCCACCCACAGCAGCGCACGCAGCACCCGATCGCGCGGCTTCAGAGGAGCGCGCAGCAACCGCTGCGCCATGGCATCGAGGCGCAGTTGCCAGCGCAGGACGCCGAAGCACAGCTCCTGGAGCAGGGCGCGGTCACGTCCACTCGGCGCCGGATCGACAGCGCCCAGCGCGGCGTCCAGGGACTGCCCCTCGTGCACCACGCCGTCGACGATCCGGGCGGCGCTCGCACGGACGTTGGTGGTTACAGGCATCGGATCCCGCGGCGGCTCAGGCGCCCAGCCGCGCTCCCTGGAGATTGCGGGCATTGGCAAACGCGGCCGCCGCCATGGGCCGCTTGCCCGCCGGCTGAACCTCCTGCAGCAGCAGGATGCCCGCGCCCGTGGCCACGCGGATGCCGTCGCGCCCGCTCGCGACGATCGTGCCTGCTGCGGCCAGGCTCGCCTCCTCCAGGGCGCGGGCCCGCCAGATGCGCAGAGCGCCGCTATCGAGGCGTGTCTGGGCCACCGGCCAGGGATTGAACGCACGCACCTGACGGGCCAACTCCACGGCGGGGCGGGACCAGTCCAAGTCGGCCTCTGCCTTGTCGAGCTTGGGGGCATAGGTGACGCCTTCCTGGGGCTGCGGGCGCGGTCGCAGGCTCCCCGACTGCAGCTGCATCAGCGCCTCCATCAACGCCTCGGCCCCCAACCCCGCCAGGCGATCGTGCAACTCCCGGGCGGTCTCCTCCGGGCCGATGGCGCAGCGGCGCTCCACCAGCATGGCGCCGGTGTCGAGACCGGCGTCCATCTGCATGATGGTCACGCCCGTTTCCCGGTCACCGGCGAGGATCGCCCGTTGGACGGGCGCCGCGCCGCGCCAGCGGGGCAGGAGGGAGGCATGAACGTTCATGCACCCGTGACGAGGGATTGCGAGCACGGCGGGGGGGAGCAGCAGGCCGTAGGCGACCACGACCATGAGGTCGGCCTTGAATGCGTCGAGCTCGGCCTGGGTGGCGGGATCTTTGAGGGTCCGCGGCTGCAGCACCGCCAGGCCGTGCTCGAGGGCGCGACGCTTGACGGGGCTCGCCTGCAGCCTCTGCCCGCGACCGGCCGGGCGGTCCGGCTGCGTGAGCACCGCCGACACCTGGTGACCGGAAGCCAGCAACGCATTCAGAGGCGGCAGTGCGAACTCCGGCGTACCGGCAAACAGAACACGCAATGGTGGCGACATCGAGGGCGGCGGTGTATCAGGGTAGCTGCACGCGGCGGGTCAGAGCGCCACTTTGGCGCGCTTCTCCAGCTTCTTGCGGATGCGTTGCTTCTTCATCTGGGAAAGATAATCCACGAACAGCTTGCCATTCAGATGGTCCATCTCGTGCTGGATACAGACCGCCAGCAGGCCTTCGGCTTCCATCTCGTAGGGAGCGCCATCCCGTCCCAGCGCGCGCACCTGAATGCGGTTGGCGCGACGCACCACGTCGTAGACCTCCGGAACTGAGAGACAGCCTTCCTCAGTCTCCTCCTCGCCTTCGGCCCGAAGGATCATGGGATTGATCAGGATCAGGGGCTGGTCCCGGGTTTCCGAGACGTCGATCACAATTACCTGCCTGTGGACGTTAACCTGAGTGGCAGCCAGGCCGATACCAGGAGCGTCGTACATGGTTTCGAGCATGTCATCGGCCAGCTCGCGGACCTGGTCGTCCACCTCCGCGACCGGTTCGGCCCGGGTGCGCAGGCGGGGATCGGGATAATGAAGAATGTCCAGCTTGGCCATTGTGATACCCGTCCGAGAATTCCGCACTAATCTAGTGTATACATGCACTTATTCTGCTAAAGTGATGATGATACAGCAATATGTGCAGCGGCACACCATCCGCCGAGGCCGCGGCTGTCCGACCTCCTGCAACACCATAGCGCGCCTCCCAGCGGCCGCGATAAGGGATATGTATGCATAACAAAATCAGTATCCTCGGGCTCATCTTAGCCCTGTTCGTGCACACCGCCGTGCTCGCCGCCGAGGACCTGCTGCGCCCCGACCATCCGGACCGCTACGTGGTCGTGGAGGGCGACACCCTTTGGGGCATATCCGGGCAATTCCTCCGTGATCCCTGGCTGTGGCCGGAGATCTGGCACGCCAATCCGCAGATCGAGAATCCACACCTGATCTACCCCGGGGACGTCATCACCCTGGTATATATAGACGGCAAACCGCGGCTGCAGGTTTCGCGCGGCAAGCCCACCGTGAAGCTGTCGCCCGAAGTGCGCGAGACTCCGCTGCACCGGGCGATTCCAACCGTTTCCCTGGATGCCATACGGCCGTTCCTCACCGAGCCGTGGGTGGTCTCGGAGGCGGAGTTGGAAGGCGCCGCGTACATGGTGCAGAGCGCCGGGGAACATCTGATCGTGGGTGCCGGGGACCGCATCTACGCCCGCCGCATCGCCGACCCTGCCGTCAAGCGCTACAGCATCGTGCGCGGCGGCGAGCCCTACGTGGATCCGGTTACTGAGGAAGTGCTCGGCATCGAAGCCCGCTACGTGGGGGATGCCCGCCTGCAGCGCAGCGGTGACCCGGCCACCCTGGAGGTCACCCGCAGCAGCGTGGAGGCGCTGATCGGCGACCGGCTGCTGCCGGCGAGCGGCGACTCATTCGACGCCAACTTCCACCCGCGGGCGCCGCAACAGAGCATCGAGGGCCAGATCATCGACGTGCTCGGCGGCGTCACCCAGATCGGACGCTTTGCGGTGGTCGTGATCAACCGCGGCGAGCGCGAGGGGATGGAGCCGGGGCACGTGCTGTCCATCTGGCAGCGTGGCGAGCTGGTGCCCGACCAGGTGACCGACGATCGCAAGGACATGGTGCAGCTTCCCGACGAACACGCCGGACTGCTCATGGTGTTTCGCACCTTCAATAAAGTGAGCTTCGCCCTGGTGATGCGCGCCAACACCAACATCCGGGTACTGGACGCGGTGCGCAATCCCTGACGGCGACTTCCGCCTGACCCCGGGCCACGGATGGCCCCTCGCCACGACAAGGAGCGTCGATGATCCCCGACGACCAACTGCTCGACTGGCTGCTGCTCGCCCGCGCGCCGGGTCTCGGCCCCGTCGGCATTCAGAAACTGCTGGAGCAGCACACCACTCCGGGCGAGGTGCTACGGACCCCGCCCGGAGACCTCGACCTCCCCGCCGAGGCCCGTCGCTATCTGGCGCGTCCCGACCGAGCTTCCGCGGAACGCGATCTCGCCTGGTGCCGCGGCGAGCACCGGCACATTCTCTGCCTGGCGGACCGACGCTATCCGGCCCTGCTGCGGGAAATCCCCGGTGCGCCGCCGCTGCTGTACCTGCGCGGCGACCCGGCGCTGCTGAGCACCCCCCAGGTGGCCGTGGTCGGCAGCCGCAATCCGACCCCTGCGGGCCGCCGCCTGGCCGAGGCCTTTGCGCGGGACCTGGCCCGGCAAGGCCTCACCATCACCAGCGGCCTGGCCCTGGGCATCGACGGCGCCAGCCATCGCGGGGCCCTGGAGGCCGGCGGAACGACAGTGGCGGTGCTCGGCAGCGGTCCCGACTGCGTCTATCCGCCGCGCCACAACGAGCTGGCCGACCGCCTCCTGGCGAACGGCGGCACGCTGGTGAGCGAGCTGGCCCCCGGGACGACGCCCCGCCCGGAGCACTTCCCACGCCGCAATCGCATCATCAGCGGCCTGAGCCTCGGTTGCCTGGTGGTTGAAGCCGCACCCCGCAGCGGTTCGCTGATCACCGCCCGCCACGCCGCCGAACAGGGCCGGGAGGTGTTTGCCATTCCCGGCTCGGTGCACAATCCTCTGGCCCGCGGCTGCCATGGACTCATTCGCCAGGGCGCCAAACTGGTGGAAACGGTGGACGACATCCTGGAGGAACTCAGCGTCCTGGCCTCCGTGCTCGCCGACGGCTCCGCGGACGCCGAACCGCTGCCAGTGGACGAGCGCAACCTCCTGCAGCACATGGGGTTTGCGCCTGTCGGCGTGGATCAACTGGCCGCCGAGAGCGGATTGACGATCGAGCGGGTTTGCTCCATGCTCCTGATCCTGGAGCTGCGTGGCTACGTGGCATCGAGCCCGGGAGGCCTGTATTGCCGGGTCGAAGAATGAGGAACTGATGAAAGAAAACGTCCTTGACGTGCTGATGTACCTGTTCCAGAACTACATGGAAGACGAGCTCGAATCCGAACCGGACCGGGAGTCGCTGCAGGTGGAGCTGATGGAGGCGGGATTCCCGTTACCCGAGATCCACAAGGCCTTCGATTGGCTGGACGATCTTGCAGAGCGCTCCGATGAGCCCCCGTCGGCGCACCCGGCCAATCACTCCATCCGGCTGTACACCGCCCGGGAGATGGACAAGCTGGACACCGAATGCCGCGGCTTTCTGCTGTTTCTCGAGCAGTCCGGGATCGTCGGCGCCACCACGCGCGAGCTCATCATCGACCGTGTCATGGCCCTGGAGACCGACGAGATCGACATCGAGCGCCTCAAGTGGGTCATTATGATGGTGCTGTTCAACCAGCCCGGCCAGGAAGGTGCATTCGATTGGATCGAGGACATGGTCTTCGACGGCTTTTCGGGAAACCTTCACTGAGCCCACGCCCGGCCGGGCCGGCGGGGCCCTACCCGCCGGCGGCCATCCACACCCTTAGCGACGCGCCGCCCGGGCACCAAAGTTGTCCCGCCGCCTGCCGATGCACTGACAACCTTTAGCGCGAACTCTGCCCAATGGCGAAGAACCTGGTCATCGTCGAATCCCCGGCCAAGGCCCGGACGATCAAGAAATACCTCGGCAAGGATTTCGAGGTGATGGCCTCCTACGGCCACGTGCGCGACCTGGTCCCCAAGGAAGGCGCCGTGGACCCCGATCGCGACTTCGAGATGAAGTACCAGATCATCGAGAAGAACCAGCGCCACGTCACCGAGATCGCCAAGGCGCTGAAGAAGTCCGAGGCCCTGTATCTGGCCACCGACCCGGACCGTGAAGGCGAGGCCATCTCCTGGCACCTCTATGAACTGCTCAAGGACAAGAAGCTCATCGACGGCCGGGATGTGCACCGGGTGGTGTTCCACGAGATCACCAAACGCGCCATTCAGGAGGCCATGGAGCATCCCCGTGATCTGTCGCTGGAGCTGATCAACGCCCAGCAGGCACGCCGGGCGCTGGACTACCTGGTGGGCTTCAACCTCTCGCCCCTGCTGTGGAAGAAGATCCGCCGCGGCCTGTCGGCCGGGCGGGTGCAGAGCCCGGCGCTGCGCATGATCGTGGAACGCGAGGAGGAGATCGAGAACTTCACGCCCCGCGAGTACTGGAGCATCGAGGCGGATCTGTCCACCAAGGGGCAGAATTTCCAGGCCAAGCTCAGCGTCTACCGGGGCAAGAAGCTCGCCCAGTTCTCCATCGACGACGCAGACAAGGCGCACGAGGCGGAGCGGACCTTGCTGCAGGCAGCCGAGGGCCGGCTCGCCGTCCAGAAGATCGAGAAAAAGCAGCGAAAGCGCAACCCTGCGGCGCCCTTCACCACCTCCACCCTGCAGCAGGAAGCGGCCCGCAAGCTTGGCTTCACCGCACAGCGAACCATGCGCGTGGCACAGCAACTCTACGAGGGGGTGGACACCGGCGGCGGCGCTGCGGGCCTGATCAGCTATATGCGCACCGACTCGGTGACCCTGTCCCAGGATGCCCTCGGGGAGATCCGCGATCTCATCAAGGGTCGCTACGGCAGCGACAACCTGCCCGACGAGCCGCGCATCTACAAGACCAAGTCGAAGAACGCCCAGGAGGCCCACGAGGCCATCCGCCCGACGTCCGCCGAACAGGTGCCCGATGCCATCAAGGAGCACCTGACCAAGGACCAGTACCGGCTCTATGACCTGATCTGGAAGCGCACCGTCGCCTCCCAGATGGTGCACGCCACCATCGACACCGTGGCGGTGGATCTGGCCGCCGGCAGCCCCGAGCACCTGTTCCGCGCCAACGGCTCCACAGTGGTGCACCCCGGGTTCATGGCCGTCTACCAGGAGGACGTGGACGACGCCAAGGGCGACGACGACGGCAACCGCCTGCTGCCGCCCCTGGTCCAGGGCGAGCCGGTGGATCTCATCAAGATCCGGCCCGAGCAGCACTTCACCGAGCCGCCCCCCCGCTACAGCGAGGCGAGCCTGGTCAAGGCGCTGGAGGAACACGGGATCGGCCGCCCCTCCACCTATGCCTCGATCATCTCGACCCTGCAGCAGCGCGAATACGTGCAGCTGGAGAAGCGGCGCTTCTACCCCACCGACGTGGGACGCGTGGTGAACAAGTTCCTCACCGAGCACTTCAAGCAGTACGTGGACTACGACTTCACGGCCCGCATGGAGGACGAGTTGGACGAGATCTCCCGCGGCGAGCGCGAGTGGGTCCCGGTGATGAAGGAGTTCTGGCAGCCGTTTACGACCCTGGTCAAGGACAAGGAAGAGTCCGTCAGCCGCAAGGACGTGACCCAGGAGGCGATCGACGAGAAGTGCCCCAAGTGCGGCGCCCAACTCGCCATCCGCCTGGGGCGGCGCGGCCGGTTCATCGGCTGCACCGCATATCCCGACTGCGACTACACGCGCGACGTGAGCGAGTCGCGGGAGGAAGCCGAGCAGCCCGAGGTCATCGAAGGACGCAAGTGTCCCGAGTGCAGCTCGGACCTGATCGTGCGCAAGGGCCGCTACGGCAAGTTCATCGGCTGTTCCGGCTATCCGGAGTGCCGCTACATCGAGCCGCTGGAGAAGCCGGAGGACACCGGGGTGCGCTGCCCCGAATGCAAGACCGGCACCATGCTCAAGCGCAAGTCCCGCGCCGGGAAAATCTTCTACTCCTGCTCGCGCTATCCGGACTGCAGCTATGCCGTGTGGAACCCGCCCCTGAACGAGCCGTGTCCGAGCTGCGGCTGGCCCATGCTCACCATCAAGACCACCAAACGCCACGGTGCGCAGAAGGCATGTCCGCAGAAGGAATGTCGCTTTGCAGAGGCCTACGAAGCAGACGAGGACGAGCAGGTGCCCGAGCGCGATACGGGGTCCTGAAGAAGTCTGCAGTTTACAGTACACAGTCTACAGGGGAGCGACGGGGGCGCCGCATCAGAACGAGGCCGCCCCGGCGTCCTTACGCTTTCCCTGTCTACTGCATACTTTCCACTGTCAACTTGTTCAACAACGGGATTACGATCATGACCACGTTCGTTGCCGTCCTCATGGGCTCAGACTCCGACCTTCCCACCATGCAGGCCACCCTGGATGTGCTGGAGTCCCTGGAGATTCCCTACGAGGTGAAGATCACCTCGGCCCACCGCACGCCGGACGCCACCCACGCCTACGTCAAGGACGCCGACGGCCGCGGCTGCGGTGTGTTCGTTGCCGCCGCCGGACTGGCGGCTCACCTGGCAGGCACGGTGGCCGGACTGACCCTCAAGCCCGTCATCGGCGTTCCCCTGGATGCCGGTCCGTTGCAGGGCATGGATTCTCTGCTGTCCACGGTGCAGATGCCGGGCGGCATTCCGGTGGCCTGTGTGGCCATCGGTAAAGCCGGCGCCAAGAACGCGGGGTATCTGGCGGCACAGATCCTCGCTACCGGCGACCAAGCGCTGGCCGCCCGCCTGAAACGGGAGCGCGAGGCCAACGCCGCCCAGGTGATGGCCAAGGATGCCGAGTTACAGAAGAAGCGAGGGGCGTGAGGCATCGCGAGCACCCCGGCGTTCGTGCCCAAGTGGCTCACGATCGATTTCCATGCCGGACAGTGGCATGGAGAGTTCGGGTACGAATAGGGAACGGGGGCGCGCGAGTCACGAGGATAGAGGGCGAGGCTGCCGGCAGGCGCGGCCTGACCGCCGCCCTGCGACGGCGCCGCTTCGCTCTGCTCGCGTTTCCATCGACGCTTCTTCAATGTCTCTCCATCTAAGACTGGCCGCCCGCGCGGTACACCGCGGCGGCATCATCGCCTACCCCACCGAAGGCGTATTCGGGCTGGGCTGCGATCCTCTCGATCCGGATGCGGTGTTTCGTCTTCTGGAGCTCAAGCACCGGGCGGTGGAGAAGGGGCTGATCCTGATCGCCGGCCGGTTCGCTCAGATATCCACCTACCTCGAGCCCCTCTCCGCCCCACAGCGGCGCAAGGTCTTGGCCGCTTGGCCAGGGCCGGTCACCTGGCTGCTGCCGGCCCGACCCGAAACTCCCTGGTGGCTCACCGGCGACCACGACACCCTTGCGGTGCGGGTCACGGCGCACCCACTCGCGGCCGCCCTGTGCGAGGCGGTGGGCGGGCCGCTGGTCTCCACCAGTGCCAACCCAACCGGCCGGCGTCCGGCACGTACCCCGCTGCAGGTGCAGCGCATGTTCGGCTCCGGCGTGGACTTCATCCTGCACGGCGCCACCGGCGGGCGCCACGGACCAAGCGAAATCCGCCGATTGGACGGGGCGGTCGTGCGCGCCTGAAATCGATCTGCCGTTCTATCCCACCTGATCCAGGACCCGCCGCCGAAATGCCACGCCCAGACGATCGGCAATGGCGGCACAGGCATCGATGTCGACTCCCTCGAGACCGTCGATGGCGGTGACGGTGACCTGCTCCACCTGATCCCGCGCGCGGGCGGTGAAATCGAGCATGGCAGCGTAGCTGCCCTGACGGGAGGGACGGCAGTGCCGGCTGTAGGTCGCCTCGTCCTGAGCGTTCAAGGAGATCGACAGCGCGTCCACGCACCCACGCAGCTGCGCGGTCACGTCGCAGTCGTGGACCAGATTCGCCAATCCGTCGGTGTTCACCCGCACCGAGGCGCCGCGGGTGCGCAACCAGTCGGCGGTTTGGATCAGGGTGCCCCACCGCAGGGTCGGTTCCCCCAATCCGCAGAACACCACCTGGCGGTAACGGCGCGGATCACCCACCGCCTGCACGAGCTCGGCGGACGTGGGGTCGCGCCGCAGCCTCATGCCGTAACTCTGCACGTCCCACTGGCCGTTGAACTTGGGACAGAAGGCACAGCGCAGGGTGCAGCGATTGGTGACGTTCAGGTAGCAGTTGCCGTTCAGCTCATAGGCGATGGTTCGGCATGGAGACGAAGGGTTTCTGGCAGATGTGATGCTCATGATGTCGTATGTCGGCCGTGTGCTGGTATCCAGCGTTTCACGCCACCCCCGACAGCCGCCATGACCCAGGTCAACCGCAATCTCCGGGGCGCCCGCGCGGGCGAGGGCGATGAGGTAGAATGTCGCCGACAATGCCCCACGGGACCCCCGCATGGCCCGACCCGACCCCGCTGCAGTACAACGCTACCTCCTGGCACTGCAGGACGAGATCTGCCGCGCGCTGGAGCAGGAGGACGGCGGTGCAGGCTTCGTCGAGGATTCCTGGCAGCGAGAGCAGGGCGGAGGCGGCCGGACCCGGGTGATGACCGAGGGGACGGTATTCGAGCAGGCGGGGATCAACTTCTCCCACGTCCACGGGGACGACCTGCCGCCGTCGGCCACCGCGCACCGCCCGGAGCTCGCTGGGCGCAGCTTCCAGGCCATGGGTGTGTCGCTGGTGATTCACCCGCGTAATCCCCACGTGCCGACCTCCCACGCCAACGTACGCTTCTTCATCGCCGAGAAGCCCGGTGCAACTCCGGTGTGGTGGTTCGGCGGCGGCTTCGACCTGACGCCGTACTATCCGCGCCGCGAAGACGTGGTGCATTGGCACCAGACCGCCCGCGCCGCCTGCACACCCTTCGGCGACGACGTCTACCGGCGCTACAAGGGGTGGTGCGACGAATACTTCTATCTCAGGCACCGCGATGAGACCAGAGGCGTGGGGGGGCTGTTCTTCGATGACCTGAACGAATGGGGGTTCGAGCGCAGCTTCGCGTTCATGCGCAGTGTCGGCGACCATTACCTGCCCGCCTACCGACCGCTCGTGCAGCGTCGCAAGGACACTCCGTTCGGCGATCGGGAGCGGGATTTTCAGCTCTACCGCCGCGGTCGATACGTGGAGTTCAACCTGGTGTACGACCGCGGCACGCTGTTCGGACTGCAATCCGGCGGACGCACCGAATCCATTCTCATGTCGCTGCCGCCGTTGGTGAAGTGGCGCTATAACTGGCGGCCTGAACCGGGGTCGCCGGAGGCGGAACTGTACGAGAACTATCTGCGGCCGCGGGATTGGCTGGCGGACCCGGTTCTCTGATCATTCTGGGAACGGCCCAGCCGCGACTTGCGTGAGCCGCTCCCGCAGGTTTTCAGTCATCCACGCACGCGCCACACTCGATCTGTATGGTCGAATGCGCGATCCCGAAACGTTCCTGCAAGACCCCCTTCAATTCGCCCAGGACCTGGTTGGTGTCGGCATCCGCCTCCACGTCCACGTGCATGGTGAGCAGGGGGCGCTGTGGGCTCAGCGACCAGACGTGCACGTGGTGTACGTTACGAACCGCGGGTACGGCGTCGTGCAACTCGCTGCGAAGCGCCTCCAGGTCGAGCCATTCGGGGGTGCCTTCCAGCAGGATGTGGGCGGACTTGCGCACCAGAGCCCAGGCGCTGCGCAGGATGAGCGCGGCCACCAGCAGCGACAGCAGGGGATCGATCGGCGTCCACCCGGTCCACAGGATCACCACCGCCGCTGCGATCGCAGCCACCGAGCCGAGCAGGTCCCCCAGGACGTGCAACAGGGCGCCCTGGATGTTGAGGTTGTGCTCGCGCCCGCCATGCAACAGGGCGAATGCGACGACATTCACCAGCAGACCGAGGGCGGCCACCACCAGCATCAAGCCGCCGAGCACCGGCGCCGGGGCGAGGATGCGCTGCACCGCCTCGACGATGATCCAGCCGACGATTCCGATCAACGCCACGCCGTTGATCAGCGCCGCCAGCACCTGTGCGCGATGGTAGCCGTAGGAGCGCAGTGGATCGGCGGGCCGGCGGGCCGCCCGCGAAGCGCCCCACGCCAGCGCCAGGGAGGCCGCATCGGTGAGCATGTGACCGGCATCGGCCAGCAGCGCCAGAGAGCCGGAGACGATGCCGCCCACCACTTCCGCAACCATGAATCCGGCGGTCATCGCGAATGCCCACAGCAGGCGGCGCTCGCCGGACCGGGCGTGGTCGTGGGAATGGTCGTGGCTGTGCATTGGATGGGACCCTCTGGCCCCTTAGCCTAACAACATTGGCGTCCGCCGCCGAACCTACTCGGCGACCAGTCCCTCCACCTTCGCCACGACGTCGTCATCGTCCCAATCGATGGCCCCGAACAGGGCGTAGCGGATGCGCCCCGCCTTGTCGACCACATACGTCGTCGGGAACGCGAACACCTTCCAGCGTCCGAGGGCGGCGCCGTCGGTGTCCATGAGGATGGTGAAGTCCACGTCCACCATGCGCTCGAGGAAGTCCTCTACGGTGACCTGATCCTCCGCCATGTCGACAGCCAGAATGCGGAACGGCTCTCCGGCGAGGCGCTCCTTCAGGCGCTGCATGGAGGGCATCTCGTGGACGCAGGGCGGACACCAGGTGGCCCAGAAATTCACCAGCACCACCTCGCCGCGGTAGTCCTTCAGGTCATGGACGCTGCCCTCCAGATCCTGAAGACGAAGCTCCGGCGGCGTCGGCTCGCCCTTGTAGGGACGCAGGCGGCGGTCGGTCCGGCCCTCCAGGGAGCGTTTCGTCTGCGCCAACTCCGCCGCCGGACTCCGGGGCCGGTCTGCGACCAGCGCGAGCTTGGGCAGGGCATTGGCGATGATGTCCGGCAGCCGCTCGGCCATCGCCGCTTCCGCATCCACCGCATCGGGGCGGTAGTAAAAGCGATCGCGGACCTCCGGCAGCAGCTGCGCATACACATCGCTGCCGGCCTCGCCCAGCGCCGGGATAATCCGGTCGAGCTTCCACCGCCAGATGGACTTGGCGGGCTGAAGGATAAAGATGGGCAGGTCCGACGCGTGGGCCACGGGCAGGAGATCGCCCTCGAGGCCCGGCTCCGGCGTCTGCACGAAGAGTTTCGGGCTGATCAGCAGCACCCCCCCGAGGGGCGACTCCTCGGCATGGCGCAGCTGCCAGGCCCGCGCCCCGGACAGGGCGAGCACCGCGGCGCGTCCAGGCCCCACCACCACGACTGATCGGCCGGTTTCCTGACGCACGTGCTGGATCAGGGCGGCGACATGCTCCGGCGGCATGCGTTCGAAGCTGCTCTCCACGGTTGGCAGGAAATAGGCGAGGTGGAGGTCGGCCAGCCACACCTCGATGCCGCGCGCGGCCAACTGCTCCGCCAGGGCACGCTCCTGCTCCAGCAGCCCCGACTCCGACGGCAGCCAAAGCAGCACCTGGCCGCCGTCGGCGCCGTAGCGCAGCAGAGGAATCTCGGTACTCTCGTCGGCATTGAAGGACCGCTCGTCGGCGCTTCCCTGTGCGGCGGCCAGCATCGGCATGAGCTGCATGGCAGCGACCAGCAACCAACCCACGACCACGCGCATGCACACCCGCTCCCGACCTTCTCGGAGCCGCAACATACCACAGCGGAACCGGCCCGGCAGTGTGCAAAACCACGCGCGGCGCGCCGCCCCGGACGATCCGCTACCATAGGCGCCATGACCCTGACCGAGCTGCGCTACATCGTCGCCCTGGCGCGCCACCGCCACTTCGGGCGCGCGGCGGAGGCGTGTTTCGTCAGCCAGCCCACGCTGAGCGTGGCGGTCAAGAAGCTCGAGGACGAGCTCGGCGTGGCCCTGTTCGAACGGCGCAAGAACGAGGTGCAGGTGACCGCCACCGGCGAGCGCATCATCGCCCAGGCCCAGCGGGTGCTGGAGGAGGCCGACGCCATCGTCGACCTCGCCCATGCGCACCAGGATCAGCTTGCGGCACCCCTGCGCCTGGGCGCCATCTACACCATCGGGCCCTACCTGCTGCCACCGCTGATTGCCATGCTGCACGAGCAGGCGCCCCACATGCCCCTGGTGGTACAGGAGAACTTCACCGCCCGATTGGCCGAGCAGCTGCGCCAAGGGGAGCTGGACGCGGTACTGCTGTCCCTCCCGTTTGCCGATCCGGGCATCGTCACCCTGCCCCTGTACGACGAGCCGTTCGTGGTGTTGCTGCCCGCGAGCCATCCCTGGACGGCGCGCGAGGCCATCGCCGCCGAGGCCCTCGGCGGCGAGACGCTGCTCCTGCTGGGCGCCGGCCATTGCTTCCGGGAACAGGTCATGAGCGCATGCCCCGGCTGCCGCGCGGAGGCCACCGCCCGCGGCGGCCTGCAGCAGGCGGTGGAGGGCAGCTCGCTGGAAACCATCCGCCACATGGTCGCCTCGGGCATGGGCATCACCGTGCTGCCCTGCACCGCCGCGGGGGCGGAGCGCTACTCCCAGCGCCTGGTGGTGATCCGCCGTTTTCAGGCGCCCGCCCCCAGCCGCCGCGTGGCCTTGGCCTGGCGCAGCAGTTTTCCGCGGCCGAAGGCGATCGAAGCCCTGCGCCGAGCCGTGCTGGCCTGCGAGCTGAGCTGCGTTCAGCCGGTCTCCAGGGACGCCAAAGGTTGAGTCTTTTAGTCGGATATTGTCTAATAGCCGAATACCGAGCACGGAGATTTGTCGCAATGAAAAGATGGGTTTGCATCGTATGCGGCTTCGAGTACGACGAGGCTGCCGGCCTACCGGACGAAGGGATCGACCCAGGGACGCGCTGGGAAGATATCCCAGAGGACTGGATGTGTCCCGAATGCGGCGTCGGCAAGGCGGACTTCGAGATGGTGGAGGCCGCATGAGGGCACAGGCCTCCGGAGCCGGGCGCCCGTGGATCCGATCGTAATCATCGGCACCGGCCTGGCGGGTTACGGCGTGGCCCGAGAGCTGCGCAAACTCGACCGCGAGACGCCGCTGCATCTCATCACCGGCGATGACGCCGTCTCCTATTCCAAGCCAATGCTGTCCAACGCCCTTGCCAGCGGGAAAACGGCGGACCATCTGGCCCTGGCGAGCGCCGAGGACATGGGTCGAACCCTGCATGCGGTGGTGCACAGTCATACGCGGGTCACGGCGCTGGATATTCCCGGACGGCGCCTTCGCACCGAGCGCGACGAGATGCCGTTCGGACACTTGGTGCTCGCACTGGGCGCCGACCCGATACGCCTGTCGCCGGAGGGTGACGGCGCCGAGCACGTGCGCTCGGTGAACGACCGCGGCGACTACGCGCGTTTTCGCGAGGCGATCGCGGGCAAACGTCACGTGACCATCCTCGGTGCCGGACTGATCGGCTGTGAATTTGCCAACGATCTGCGGCGCGCCGGGTATGCGGTGGCCGTAGTCGATCCGGCGCCTCAGCCCCTTGGCCGCCTGCTGCCGCCCCAGGCGGGGGCATTCCTGCGCCAGCGCCTGGAGCGCAGCGGTGTCCGGTTTCATTTCCAGTGCACCGCCCAACGGATCGACCGGGACGGCGCACGCTTGGCCGTGACCCTGTCCGACGGCGAAACACTCTCCACCGATTGCGTCCTGTCGGCGGTCGGCCTGCGGCCGCGGACCAATCTCGCCGCCGCCGCGGGCCTTGGGGTCGGGCGGGGCGTCCGGGTAGACCGCTGCCTGCGCACCAGCGCCGAAGGCGTCTATGCCCTCGGCGACTGCGCCGAGGTCGAGGGCTTGGTGCTGCCGTTCGTCATGCCCCTCATGGCAGCGGCGCGGGCCCTGGGCGCCACCTTGGCGGGCCGGCCCACGCCGGCGCTCTACCCGGCCATGCCGGTGGTGGTAAAGACTCCGGACTGTCCCACGGTGGTGTGCCCGCCGCTGGCGGGCAGCAGCGGGGCCTGGCAGGAGACCGAAGGCGAGGAAGGCGTGACGAGCCTGCTTCGCGACCCCGCGGGGCGCTTGCTGGGCTTCGCCCTGTGCGGGGATGCCACGGCCGAGAAACGACGTCTGGCCCGGGAGATCGCGCCTTGGCTGGCGGCAAACTGAGCGACTTTACGAGGCCGCACGCTCCGGCTTCCATGGGTGCTCAGGATCATGGCAACGACGGACAGACCGCCGGGACCGCGCCGCCCGCCCCTAACCCACGGTATCGTCCCGCCGTCCCGCCGGGCCGGGCGGGCGCCCCCGCAGCCGCCGGATGACCGCGGCCTCCGTTAGCAGCGCTGCGAGCGGCTGCGGCGCCGCCGGGCGATCCGACAGAGGCAGGTAGGCCAGCAGCTCGTGGCGGCGAAGCAGCTCGAAGTAGTCGCGCGCCTGCAGATGGGGCGCGGCGGTGAAGAAACCCTGGCGCAGCAGCTCCAGCGCCCCGCGCAGCCGACGACTCATGCGCAGCTGACCCATGATCAGGTCCAGCAGGGCCCGCTCCCGGGGCGCGGGGCCGAGATCGCGCAGGGTTTCGTACCCGGCAGTCACTGGGCGATCCAGCCAGAAGCGTGCGATCAGCTCGTAGAGACCACAATTGGGGCAGGCGCGCCCCTGCTGGTGGGCCCGCTGCCGCTCCCGGTGCACCTGTTCCAGCAGGGCGGCGGCCTGCGGCGCGCTCATCGGATCCGCGTACCACGCACCGAGGGGCAGAGGTGCGGTGAAGTTGAGGTCGGAATCGGCCACGGCGGGGAGAGCCGAGCGGCGCTTCAGCGGACCGCCAGGTCGTGCAGCAGCCGGCTGTAGATTTCGATCAGGGCGGCCTCGAACGCCTTCACCGCGGCGTACATGTCCGTCTCGTCCACCGGAAGGCGTACCTCGTAGCCGGTGAGCATCGGCTCACCCTCACCCCGCACGGTGAACTCCAGGGCCACCATGACCGCATCGCCACGCTCCGACAAGACGCGCTCGAAGCGCTGCAAACGCGGCTCGATCAGCAGGCCGCTGCCGAAGGGCGAGTCGCTGCGCACCACCCGCTCGGCGACCTCAGCGTGGCGCAGGAAAGCGACCAGATGGTCCTGGATCAGCGTCGGCGGACTGTCGGCCCATAGGTCATAGTGGTGGCGCATGATGCGCTGCGGCTCCTGCGCCTGCGCGTACAGGATTGCCCGTTCGGTGTGCAATCCGTCGCTGAGGGGGCGGGCCACGGCCACCGTCTCGCCCAGTCGCAGGCTCGGCAGCCCCGCGGGCGCCGCCGCCTCGCCCAGACGATAGAAGCGATCCTCCGGCACCTCCGGCACGGGGCCGAGACAGGCGCTCAACCCCGCGGCCAGCATCACCGCGACCGCCGCCCTCGCCAGCTTCACCGCCGCCGCCCCTGATCGTCCCGCGGCGGCTGGGTGCCGAGCAACAGACCCGGATTCTGGCGGATTTGGCGGCTGAACTCGTTCATGTTTCGGCTGCTCGATTCCAAGTGATAGACGATGCTGTCGACGTTGCCGGAGATGACCTCCATGGAGCGGCGCAGGGCGAGGACCGCCTCGCGCAGATCGCCGCGATTCTCCGCCACGATTTCATTGGAGCTGGCCAGCAAGCGGTCGAGTTCCCCGCGCATGTCGCCGAAGCGCTCCGACAGCTCGGCCATGTTGCGACTCATGCGCTGGCTGTTCTCCAACACGTCGCTGACCCGGTCCTGGTTGTCCTGGCTGAACAGCGCCTGCAGGCCTGCCGCCGCAGCGCCGAGCCGCTCCAGCAGCGCATCGGCGCGGGCGGTAAGCCGTGGGATGCTTTCACCCAGCTCCCCGCCGATGCTTTCCACCCGCCGGTTGAGGTTCTCGAGCAGCGGCTTGATGCGAGTGTCCGAGAGATCCTTCAGCTCGTAGGCCATCGAGTTCAGCAGCGACATCATGCTGACCTGCTCCTGCCCCCGCAGCGCCTGGCCGGGCTCCAGCATGTCGCGGTTGGAACCCTCGGCGATGTCGATGATGTTCTCCGAGAGCAGCCCCGGCGAGACGATCCGGGCCACGGAATCCGAGGGAATCGCCCAGCCCTCGCGAATGGCCAGGCGCAGCCGGTACTCGGTGCGTGCGTTGTCGCGGTTGGGCGTGATCTGCTCGACCCGACCCACCTGATAGCCGCCATAGGTCACCGGCGTACCCACGGCAACGCCGGTAATGTTCTCGTAGCTGACAAAGTAGGGCTCGGTATCCGTGTCGCGCCCGGTGATGCGGTACAACAGCACCAGCAGGGAAAAAAAGGCGACCAGCACGAAGGTTCCCACCAGGAGATAGTTGACGTTGTCGCGCTTCATGTGCAGCAGCCTACCTCAGCCCTGCTGTTCCGTCAGCCGGCGCAGGTAGTCGTCCACATCCAGGGCCGCTTCGCGCGCACGGCGATGCAGCAGGTCCTGGATGCGCGGATCGTCGCTCGCACGCACCTCGTCGGCCGTACCGGTGATGAGGATCCGCCCCTGGTCGAGCACCGTGATGCGATCGGCGATCTTGAAGGCGCTCTGCAGCTCGTGCGTGACCACTACGATGGTCATGCCCATGGCATCCCGCAGCCTGAGGATCAGGTCATCGAGCTCGGCGGAGACAACCGGATCCAAACCCGCGGATGGCTCGTCGAAGAACAGCAGCGTCGGGTCCATGATGATGGCACGGGCCACAGCGGCGCGCTTGATCATGCCACCGGAGAGCTCCGCCGGCATGAGGTTCTCGTATCCCGCCAGATTGACCACCTCGAGCTTCATGCGCGTCATGATGCGCATGGTGTTCTCGTCCAGCCGGGTATGCTCGCGCAACGGCAGGCGCACGTTCTCGCCGACGCTCATGGACCTTATCAGCGCTCCGCCCTGGAACGCCACACCGATGTGGCGGCGCAGCTCGTCCATTTCCCGGGCGCTCATCTTGGTCAGATCCCGCCCCAGCACCCGCACCGACCCAGCGCTCGGGCGCTCCAGGGCGAGCAGATAGCGCACCAGCGTGCTTTTGCCCGAGCCGCTGCCGCCCATGATCACCATGATCTCGCCCTCGTACACGGTGAGATCGATTCCGCTCAGGATCTCACGGTCTCCGAACCGGGCGAACAGACCTTGGACCTCGACGACCGGATTGCGCGCCACAGCCATGCGGACGTCCTCAACGGTTGAGGAAATAAGTGAAGATCATGTCGGCCACCACGATGAAGCTGATGGACAGGACGACCGAGCGGGTGGTGGCGCGGCCGACCCCTTCGGCGCCGCTGCCCACCTGGAACCCGTTGGCCACGCCCACCAGGGCTATGATGAGCGCGAACACGACGCTCTTGATCAGCCCTTGGCGCAGGTCGTCGACCACCAGTACCTGCAGCGTGCGCTGCCAGTAGGTGTCCAGGCTCATGCCCAGTTCCAGCGAGGTGAACACCCCGCCGCCGAACAACCCCATGAGATCGCCCAGGATCGTGAGCGCGGGCACCATCACCAGCATGGCCACCAGCACCGGCGCCACCAGATAGCGTACCGGGTTGATGCCCATGACGCGCAGGGCATCGATCTCCTGGGACTCGTGCATGGTGCCGATGCGCGCGGCGATCGCAGAACCGGAACGCCCCGCCACCAGCACGCCCACGATCAACGGCGCGAACTCGCGGGTCACCGCCATGGCGATGCCGTAGATGACGTTGGATTCCGCGCCGAAGATCTTCAGGGTGGCGATGCCCTGGATGGCGAGCATGACGCCGACGGCGAACGACAGCACGGCGACGATGGGGATGGCGCGCACCCCGACGTCCATCGCCTCGCGGAACAGGCTGGGGGCCCGCACCGGTTGCTGCCGAGCATGGCCCAGGATCAGCCAGTACACGGCTTCGCCCAACAGCGCCACCACGTAGCCAAGCTCGGCGACGCCGCGCAGGGTGCCTCGCCCGATTGCCTCGATGACGGCGCGCACGCGGCTTTGGCCCGCTCAGTCGCCCTGTTGCTGCAGGCGCTCGCCCACTGAGCCGTGGATCGGAAAGACTTGGTCGAGGCGCGCCAACTGCAGTACCCGCATGGCCGCCTCGCTCACGCCCACCAAACCGAACTCCAGATTGTGCTTGCGGGCAAGCTGATAGCCCTCCACCAGGCTGGCAATGCCGGAGCTGTCGATGTATTCCACGTCGGAGAGGTCCACCAGGACGTGGTTACGTGCATTCAGGGCCTTGAGGATCTGTTTGCGTGCTTGGGGGGAATCGCACATGTCCACCTCACCGGTCAGCGCGATCACCCGAAAGGGGCCTTCGTCCCGCTCACTGTACTTCATCGCGCCCATCCTCGTTGGCTGCCGGCGTCCAGCGTTTGGTCATCTCGAACACGTTGCCGGCGCCCGCAGGTGCCGGCACGAAGCCCGCTTCGTCCATCACCTGGTGGATCAGGTGCACCCCGAGTCCCCCGGGGCGCAGATCGTCGAGGTCCCGGGAGCGCACCGCGGCGGTGTCTACCGGCGCGGCGAAATCGGTCACGCGAAACTTGACCTCATGGTGATTATTCAGGATTTCCACCACGATTTCACCCGTGCGCCCGGGGCCATAGGCATGCTGGATGATATTCATGCACGCCTCGGTGACCGCCAGGACCGTGCAGTTCGTGGACTCGGCATCGGCGCCCAGGGAATCCATTGCCGCATGCACCACCGCACGCAGCAGCCGCAGGCGCTGGGGGGTCGCGTCCAGACGCAGCTCCACCAGGCGCTTGAACTCACTCATGGCCCCTGCACCACCATCATGGTGATGTCGTCGCGCTGGCTGCGGCCGGCGGTTCGAACCAGGCGCACCACGGCATCCAGGCGATCCCTGAGCGAGCGAGCGCCCATGCCCGCGAGTACCCGCGCCAGACCGTCCACCTCGAGCGCTGTACCGTCACTCAAGGCCGCTTCGATGACGCCGTCGGAGAAGAGATACAGCGCGGCTTGCGCAAGGTCTACCGTGACCTCCGCAAACGCCGCTTCGGCGAGCACGCCGAGCGGCGGAGCACCGGCACCAAAGCGGGTCACACCGCCATCGTTGGCGATACGCAGCGCCGGCGGATGACCGGCGTTGACCAACTGCACCCGCGCGCTGCGCGGATCGTAGAGCCCGGCGATCATGGTCACGAACATGCCGTGGGTCGAGGTTTCGCACAGCTCTCGGTTCACGGCGCCGAGCAATGGGGCCGGACCCGGCAGCTGTCTGCCCAGGCAGTGGAACAGGCTGCTCGCCTTGGCCATGAGCAGGGCCGCGGTGATTCCTTTGCCGGAGACATCGGCCAGGTTGAAATAGATGCGCCCGTCGGGCAGCTGGAAGTAGTCGTAGAAGTCCCCCGAAAGCGACCGTGCGGGAAGGTTCACCGCCGCCACCGGAAACCCTTCCGGCAGGTCCGCCGGCAGCAGACTGCGTTGAATCTCCCCGGCGAGTTCCAGCTCGCGATCGCGCTCCGCCGCCAAGCGGTCCCGCTCGCGCAGGGCCTTGCCCAGACGCCAGGTGAGCTCCTGATAGCTCAGATTCTCCTCCGCGAGGCGCAGGTTGGCCTGGCGCAGCACCGCATCGAAATCCACCTGCCGCTGAAGCCGCAGCCCCAGGGCGGCGGCCGCCTGGTCCACCAGCTCCGGCAGTTGGCCGAGCAGCCCGTCGGCTGCGTCGCCACCAAGCCCCAGGTGACTGGCGAGGATTCGCCGGCACTCGCCCAGCACTGCGCCCGTATCCGCGGCGCTGTACACCGAGGCCATCCAGTCGGCGCCGTGCAGCACCACACACAGCTGCGCCGCCGCCTCGTCGAGGCTTGCGTCCGGACAACGGTGGTGACAGGCAAGCGCCCGGGCGAGGCTGTCGGGCAGCGCCCAGGAGCGCGCCAGCATGAGCGCCACCTGGTCGTGAGTGATGCCAAACCGTGCCCGCTCCGCTTGCAGACGCGCCGCCGGATCCATGGTGCGCAGCTGCCCCCAGGCCGCCCCGTGCTCGGGCATGACGTGGAACATGGCGAGCAGGCCGAAGTCCTGCAGCAGGCCGGCGGTGAAGCACTCGTCGCCGTCCAGGCCGCGGGCCTCTCCCAGCAACCGCGCGGCGGCGGCGCAGCGCAGCACGTCCTCCCAGTAGGCCTCGACGTCGAAGCCGGCGATGGCGTGGTCGCTCAGCGCATCGCGCACCGAGAGGCTCAGCACCAGGTTGCGCAGCGTCTTGTGGCCGAGGAGCGTCACCGCCTGGGCGGTACTGCGCACCTCGCGTCCCAATCCGTAAAACGGCGAGTTCGCGATCCTCAGGAGCTCGGCGGCAAAGGCCGGGTCCCTGCTCACCAGCGCCGCCAGAGAGCGGCTGTCGGTGTCGGCGGCCGAGGCGCGCAGCACCGCCAGCGCCGCCGGGCGGGGGGTCGGCAGATCCCCGGGGCGAAGGGCACCGAGGTGCGCGGATGATGGGCTGGCGTCCATGATCTCTCATCGGCGCGGCGGCCTGGGCCCTTGAGACGAGCGCACCGCAGGTACGGCCTCGAAGTGTCACGCGGCTCGGGCAGGCGGCTGCGTCTCGCAGCGGTATATGCGGATATACTGAAGCATAGCCGATCCGACGAGCCGGGCGCGCCGGCTCCCGGGGAGCCAGGGCGCATTCGCCCAGGGAACGCGCGCGGACGTGCGTTGCAGCCCGTGGTGGCGCAGGTGCACCGGCCGGCGAAAACCCGATAAACTCGCCCAGGCGAGTCGGCGTCGCCGGCTCCCCAGGAGTGGCAGTAATGTCCGATTTCGACACCGCCCGCGGTCAATTTCCCGGGATACGTATGCGCCGCATGCGCCGCGACGACTTCTCGCGCCGGCTGATGCGCGAGACGCGGCTGAGCCCGGACGACTTCATCTATCCGGTGTTCGTGCTCGACGGCCAGTCCCGCCGCGAGCCGGTGGCCTCCATGCCGGGGATCGCGCGCATTAGCATCGACGGGCTGCTCAGCGAGGCCGAGCAGTGCGTCGCCCTGGGCATCCCCGCCGTGGCGCTGTTTCCGGTCATGGCCCCGGAGAAAAAAACCGCAGACGCCGCGGAGGCCTACAACGCCGATGGACTGGCCCAACGGGCGGTGCGCGCGGTCAAGGAACGCTTCCCGGAGTTGGGGGTCATTACCGATGTCGCCCTGGACCCGTTCACCACCCACGGCCAGGACGGGCTGATCGACGCCGAGGGCTACGTACTCAACGACGAGACCGTGGAGGTGCTGGTACGCCAGGCCTTGTCCCACGCCGAGGCCGGGGCCGACGTGGTGGCGCCATCGGACATGATGGACGGGCGCATCGGCGCCATCCGCCGCGCCCTCGAGGACGCCGGGCACATCCACACCCGCATCCTCGCCTACGCCGCCAAGTACGCCTCCAGCTTTTATGGTCCGTTCCGCGATGCCGTGGGCTCGGCCGCCAGTCTGGGCGGCGGCGACAAGTACACCTATCAAATGGACCCGGCCAACAGCGATGAGGCGTTGTGGGAGGTGGCCCTGGATCTGGATGAGGGCGCCGACATGGTCATGGTCAAGCCCGGTCTGCCGTACCTGGACATCGTGCGCCGGGTGAAGGACCGCTTCGGGGCACCCACCCTGGTCTATCAGGTGAGCGGCGAGTACGCCATGCTCATGGCCGCGGCCCAACAGGGCTGGCTCAACGAAAGGGCCGTGGTGCTGGAATCGCTGCTGGCGATCAAGCGCGCCGGTGCCGACGGCATCCTCACGTACTTCGCCAAGCGCGCCGCCGCCTGGCTGCGCGCCCCGGACGACGCGACGCCGTAACAATCGCGCACGGCGCCTGTAATATACTGGCGCCATGCTCGACATCGATCTGAAAAATCCCGAGCTTTACCTCAACCGCGAGCTCAGCCTGTTGCAGTTCCACTGGCGGGTCCTGCACCAGGCCCAGGACGATCACACGCCGCTGCTGGAGCGACTGCGCTTCCTGTGCATCTCCTCGACCAACCTGGACGAGTTCTTCGAAATCCGGGTGGCGGGCGCCAAGCACGTGCAGGCCATGGGCTCTCTGGAGACCGATGCCGACGGACTGGCACCGGCGGAACTGCTGACCCGCATCCGCAGCGACGCCCACAAGCTGGTCGAAGAGCAGTATCGGGTGCTTAACGAGGTGCTGATCCCGGCCCTGGCCCGGGAGAAGATCCGCTTCCTGAAGCGCGACCGCTGGACCCAGAAACAGGCCGGTTGGATCAAGCGCTACTTCAACAACGACCTGCTGCCGGTCCTGAGTCCCCTGGGCCTGGACCCGGCCCACCCGTTTCCGCGGGTGCTCAACAAGAGCCTGAACTTCGTCTGCTCCCTGGAGGGCAAGGACGCCTTCGGCCGCGAGAGCCGGGTGGCCATCGTGCAGGCGCCGCGCTCTCTGCCGCGGGTGATCCGGCTGCCCGAGTCCCTGTCCGCCGGCGGGTACACCTTCGTCTTCCTGAGCTCCATCATCCATGCCCACGTCTCGGATCTGTTCCCCGGGATGAACGTCAGCGGCTGCCATCAATTCCGCGTGACCCGCGATTCCGATCTGTTCGTGGACGAGGAGGAGATCGACGACCTGATGCGCGCATTGAAGGGCCAGCTCACCGCCCGGCGCCTCGGCGATACCGTGCGCTTGGAGGTGGCCGACAAGTGCCCGCCGGACATGGCCGAGTTCCTGCTGAACCAGTTCAAGCTCGAACAGGACGACCTGTTTCAGGTGAACGGCCCGGTGAACCTCAATCGCCTGCTGGCCGTCTACGACATGGCGGACCGGCCCGATCTCAAGTACGCACCGTTCACACCCGGCGTGCCCAAGCGCATCGTCAACGAGGACGATCTGTTCGAGGTGATCCGAAACGACGACGTGCTGCTGCACCACCCGTTCGAGTCCTTCGTCCCCGTGATCGACCTGCTGCGCCAGGCAGCGGCCGACCCCGACGTGCTGGCCATCAAGCAGACCCTGTATCGCACCGGTGTCGATTCTCCCCTGGTCGGTGCGCTGCGCGATGCCGCCCGGGCCGGCAAGGAAGTCACCGTGGTGGTGGAGCTCAAGGCGCGCTTTGACGAGGAGGCCAACATCGAGCTCGCCACCCAGCTGCAGGACGCCGGCGCTCACGTGGTGTACGGCGTGGTCGCCCACAAGACCCACGCCAAGATGCTCATGATCGTGCGCCGGGAGGGCCGGCGGCTGCGCCGTTATGTGCACCTGGGCACCGGCAACTATCACGCCGAGACCGCCAAGACCTACACCGACTACGGCCTGCTCTCCTGCGACCAGGCCTTCGGCGAGGACGTGCACCGGCTGTTCCTGCAGCTCACCGGCCTGGGACGGGCCACCAAGCTGCGCAAGCTGCTGCAGTCGCCGTTCACCCTGCACAAGACCCTGCTCGCGCTCATCGACGCCGAGGCACAGCAGGCGCTGGCCGGCAACCAGGCGCGCATCATCGTGAAGGTCAATGCACTGGTGGAACCGAGCATCATCCGCGCCCTCTATCGCGCCTCTCAGGCCGGCGTGAAGATCGACCTCATCGTGCGCGGCCCCTGCTGCCTGCGCCCGGGGGTTCCCGGTGTATCGGAGAGGATTCAGGTGCGCTCCATCGTCGGGCGCTTCCTGGAGCACAGTCGGGTGTACTTCTTCCACAACGGCGGCGAGCCACAGGTGTACCTGGCCAGTGCCGATTGGATGGACCGCAACTTCTTCCGCCGGGTGGAGACCTGCTTCCCGGTGGAGGAGGAAGCGCTCAAGGCGCGGGTGATCGAGCACGGTCTCATGACCTACCTCAGCGACAACACCCAGGCGTGGGCCCTGCAGAGCGACGGCAGTTACAAGAAAATGCGACCCGGCAATCAGAAGCCGCGCAGCGCGCAGCAGATGTTGCTGGCGCGGATGGCGAAGGTGGTTCCGAGTGAGGACTGAAGGCCGGTGTGAACGGCTCCAACCGCCATTTGCCTGAATCACCCGCCACGGAACCGTACTGAGGGGTCAAGACGGCCATGGCCATGGCCGGCGGCTTGCGCGCGATCAGCGCCTATGCTGAGAGGCGCGAAACAGCAATGCACCCCAGGAGTTCATTCATGCCCGATCCCACCGCCGTCGCCTTCCCACCCGTGGCCACCTATTCCATCGTCGCCCGGGATCCACGCAGCGGGGAGATGGGCGTGGCCATCCAGTCGCACTATTTCTCCGTGGGCGCTCTGGCGCCGTCGGCGGCGGCGGGGTTAGGCGCGGCGGTGGTACAGTCCTTTCCGAAGATCGCCTACGGTACCGACGCCATGGAGGTGATGCTCCACGGCCACACGGCCAAGGAGACCCTGCAGTCGTTCCTCGCCAACGACCCGGCGCCCGAGTACCGCCAGGTGGCGATCGTCGATTCCGCCGGCGGCATCGCGGCCCATACCGGCAGCCACTGCGTGCGCGAAGCCGGGCATCACGTCGGCCATCAGTTTTCCTGTCAGGCAAACATGATGTTCAAGGATACGGTGTGGGCCGCCATGGCGCGGGCCTATGAGGAGACCCCGGGCGATCTGGCCGCGCGTCTGCTGGCGGCGCTGCAGGCCGCCCAGGGGGAGGGGGGCGACATCCGCGGCTGCCAGTCGGCGGCGGTGATCGTCGTGGCCGCCGAGGCCAGTGGCAGCTCGCTGAAGGATCGGGTGTTCGATCTGCGGGTCGAAGACCACCCCCAGCCCCTGAAGGAGCTGGAGCGCCTGGTGGCCCTGAAACGGGCCTACCGCTTCAACAGCGCGGGTGACGCGTACCTGGCGCGCAAGGAATTCGACCGCGCCGAGCAGGCATTCGCCGATGCCGAAGCCCTGGCCCCCGGCATTCCCGAACTGGAGTTCTGGCGCGCCGTGGCCCTGGTCAACGCCGGGCACGAGGATGAGGCTCTGCCGCTGTTCGCCAATGTGTTCGCACGGGAACCGCGCTGGGTCGAGATGATCCCTCGTTTGGGCGACGCCGAGCTGCTGCCCCGGGACGACGCGCAGCTGCAACGCATCGTTGCCACCGCCGCCAAGGGCGCCGGTCGCAACTGAGGTGCCGGGCCGGCTGGCAGCGTCGGCGGCGCGCGCGCTCAATGCCCGGGCGGCGGAGCTTCCGGCGCTCGCCTGGTCGTTTGCCTATTTCTTTTGCCTCTTGTGCGGCTACTACATCCTGCGCCCCCTTCGCGACGAGATGGGCATCGCCGGAGGGATCGAGAACCTGCCTTGGGTATTCACCGCCACCTTCGTGGTAATGCTGGCGGTCGTGCCCCTGTTCGGCTGGATCAGTGCCCGCTTCCCACGGCGCGTCTTCGTACCCCTGGTGTACTGGTTCTTCGCCGCCAACCTGCTCGCGTTCTTCGCCTTGTTCGAGTCCGGGCTCGACCGTGAGTGGTTGGCGCGGGCGTTCTTCGTCTGGGTGAGCGTCTACAACCTGTTCGTGGTGTCGGTGTTCTGGAGTCTGATGGCGGACCTGTTCAGCAACGAACAGGCGCGCCGGCTGTTCGGCGCCATTGCCGCCGGCGGCAGTGCCGGGGCCATCGCCGGCCCGGCGCTGACCGCCACGCTGGTCGGGACGCTCGAGCCGGTCCAGCTGCTGCTGCTCTCGGCCGGGTTTCTCGGCGGCGCCATCCTCTGCATCCACCGGCTCCTCGCCTGGGCGCGGCATCGGCACCATGCCGGGGGAGGCGGAAGCGAACGGGAGGGCCCCATGGGCGGCAGCATACTTGCGGGCCTGCGGCTGCTGGCCCGCTCGCCCTACCTGCTGGGCATCTGCCTGTTCGTGTTGCTGTTCACCACCCTGTCCACATTCCTGTACTTCGAGCAGGCCCACATCGTCGAAGACGCCTTCGCCAGCTCCGCCGAGCGCACCCGCGTGTTCGCGGTCATCGACCTGCTGGTGAACATACTGACCATCACCGCGCAGCTGTTCGTCACCGGCCGGCTGATGGACCGTCTGCGCCTGGGCTGGGCGCTGGCGCTGGTGCCGGCAGCGGTGCTGGTGGGTTTCGTCGCGCTGGCGCTCGCGCCGGTGCTGGCGGTACTGGTGGCGTTTCAGGTGGTGCGCCGGGCGGGCAATTACGCCATTACCCGGCCGGCCCGGGAGGTGCTGTTCACGGTGGTCGGCCGCGAGGCCAAGTACAAGGCCAAGAATGTCATCGACACCGTAGTCTATCGCGGCGGCGATGCGGCCAGCGGCTGGGTGTTCGACGGCCTGAAAGGTCTGGGGCTGTCGCTCTCCGCCATCGCCTGGGTGGCGGTGCCCGTGGCCGCGGTGTGGATCGCCACCGCCTGGCTGCTGGGCCGGCGACAGGAGCAGCTGCGCCGCGAGCAGTAGCGAGGAGCCGGGCTGCTATGCTCGGGATCGATGCAGAACCGCGGAGGGAATCATGGCGAGACTGGACCCGCCGGTGCTGACCCGGCGACACGTGCTGAAGGGGTTGGCCGCGCTGGCTGTGGCGACGGCGCTGCACCCCGGGGCGGTGCGCGCCACCGCAAGCGGCCCGCACACCCGGGCCGTTCCGTCCTCCGGAGAACGACTGCCGGTGATCGGACTCGGCACCTCGCGCACCTTCGACGTGGGCACGGCGGAAACCGAACGCGCGGCCCTGCGCGACGTGCTGCGGCTGTTTGTGGAGCACGGCGGCCGGGTGGTGGACACCTCGCCCATGTACGGCAACGCCGAGCGGGTGGTGGGCGAACTGGCCGGTGAGCTGGGTCTGCACGACAAGCTGTTCCTCGCCACCAAGGTGTGGACCAGCGGCGAGCAGGCGGGCGTCGAGCAGATGCGCGCCTCCATGGACAGGCTCCAGGCGAGGCGCCTGGACCTGATGCAGGTGCACAACCTGGTGGATACGGACACCCATCTGCGAACCTTGGCCGAATGGAAGCAGCAGGGGTTGGTGCGCTATGTGGGCATCACCCATTATCGCAGCGACGCCTTCGACGACCTGGCCGCGGTGATCCGCAGTCACCCGCTGGACTTCGTGCAGCTGAACTACTCCCTGGAGGAGCCCGAGGCGGAACAGGCGCTGCTGCCCTTGGCGGCTGACCGGGGCGTGGCAGTGATCGTCAACCGGCCCTTCGCCCGCGGCGATCTGTTTCGCCGGTTGCGGGGCCGGGAGGTGCCGCCCTGGGCGGCGGAACTCGACATCGACACCTGGGCCCAGTTCCTGCTCAAGTTCGTGGTCGGGCATCTGGCGGTCACCTGCGCCATTCCCGCCACCAGCAAGCCGAAACACCTGGTGGACAACATGCAGGCGGGCTATGGCGCGCTGCCGGACGAGCCCACCCGCCGGCGAATGCTGCAAGGGTTGCGCGACCTGTGAGCGCGGTGCCCGACGGCAGCGCCACCCTCGAAGGGCGTGCCGTGCTGGTCACCGGAGCGGCCCAGGGCATCGGCAAGGCCATCGCCCGGTACCTGCTGCAGCGGGGTGCGGGGGTGCTGATCGCGGACCGCGACGGCGAGGCGGTCGATGCGGCCGCCGCGGAGCTGACACTCCTCGGAGCGGCCCATGGGCTGGTTACCGATGTGAGCGACGAGGACGCGGTGCGCCAGGCCGTGAGCGTCGCCCGCAGGCATTTCGGCGGCCTGGACGGCTTGGTGAACAACGCCGGCATCTCCGACCCGGTGTCGGGTCCCGTGGAGGCGCTGTCCCTGGCCGACTGGAACCGGCGCATCGGCGTCAATCTCACCGGTTGCTTCCTGTGCGCCAAGCATGCCGTGCCGCTGTTGCGGGAACGCCGTGGCGCCATGGTCAACATCGCCTCCACGCGCGCCGTGCAGTCCGAATCGAACACCGAGGCCTACGCCGCCAGCAAAGGTGCCATCGTCGCCCTCACTCACGCGCTCGCCATCAGCCTGGGGCCCGACGTGCGGGTCAACTGCATCAGTCCCGGCTGGATCGCCGTGAGCGATTGGAAGAAGCCTTCGCAGCGCGCCGACCCGGACTTGCGCCCGGAGGATCATCATCAGCACCCCGCCGGTCGGGTGGGGGAGCCGCGGGACATCGCGACGCTGACCGCATTTCTGTTGTCGACGGACGCCGGCTTCATCACCGGCCAGAACTTCATCGTCGACGGCGGTATGACGCGCAAGATGATTTATGTGGAGTAGTGCGGCGCGGCCCTTGGCGTGGAGCGCGCGCAGAGGAGATGCGCGTGTGCCGGAGGGTCGAAGCGTTCGGCTGGCGCCGTTCAGAGGCGGTGCCGGGCGCCGCCACGGGATGGGGGACGACGGGCGGTGGGCGATGTCGCAACCACCATCGCGCGGCGACGCCGACATTGCGGGCGCCGCACAATCAGAATCTGCGCGGCCTCTGCGCCCGCTGGGTTGACGACCGCCGTTTGCGAGTCCCGATTCAAGCCTTGTCGTCGAACAACGTACCGAGCAGGTCGTTGGCGGTCTTGATCACTTCGGCGGAGGCCTGCACCTGGGTGCGGTGACCGATCAGATCAACCAGGGACCGAGCGGTGCCGGCGGGGTTCTGGGCATCCATGTGCCCGGCGCTGGCGATGTCGGCGGCGGTGTTGCGCAGGCCTTCCAGGCCGCGTCGGATCCCGAGCGTGCCGTTGTTGATGGACCCGATGTCCGCCATGGTCCCTCCTTCGCTGATGCCGTGCTTCTCCACCCGGTAACGGCCGACGCAGGGCGCCCTTGAGCGCCGCTCACCCGAACGCCAGGGCGATCCCTGCCGGCTCCAGGAGTCGGGCTTCTCGACCGAGCTCTGCCAGGGTCAGGGGGCGGCCCTCCAGCCACCGGTGCGGGAATTCCAGCGTCAGCTCCCGCGGCCGCGCGCGCAATCGGATCTCAGGCAGTGGTGCTGGGGTTCGGGCGCGGTGCAGGATCACCGCCAGGCGCAGCAGGCTACACAGCCGCGCCGCCGGCTGCTGCAGCCCATCGGGCAGGGCGGCGATCTCCGTCAGGGGGAACTTGCGCC
>Ga0209347_1001371_pt1 | contig 40821 bp, 37 predicted proteins | sample AutmiccommuBRH23_FD_187382 | JGI IMG/M metagenome (GOLD analysis project Ga0209347, IMG submission 187382) | Deep subsurface microbial communities from Mt. Terri, Switzerland - Autotrophic microbial communities BRH/23 (SPAdes) (version 2) | ecosystem: Environmental > Aquatic > Deep subsurface >... | reverse complement strand
GACGCCTGCTCGGCCAGCAGCGCCAGCAGCCGCGCCACCGTGCTGGTCTTGCCCGTACCGGGCCCGCCGGTCAGCACCGTGAGCGATTGCGTCAGCGCGACCTCGGCGGCGGCGCGCTGCTCCTCCCGGCCCTCCGGGAACAACCGGCGGAGGCTGGGCACGGTGCCGTCCGGCAGCGTGTCGTCGGGCGGTGTGGACGCGAGCAGCGCCAGCACGTCGTCACAGACCTGCTGTTCCTCGAGCCAGTACCGGTCGAGGTAGAGCAGCTCGCCCGTGCCGTGACCGAACAGCCGCAGCACCGGCGGCGAGCCGACCAGCGGGCTGGCCCGCACCGCGGCCAGCCACTGCTCGCGCGGCGGCCAGGGCAGCTCGGGCCTGGCGACCTGGTCGGCGACCGAGCGCAGATCGACGCACACCGATCCGGCGCGCAGGGCCCGCACCACCAGCGCGACGGCCAGCGCGACGGACTCGTCGGTGTCCCCGGCCAGCGCGGTGAGCCGGCGGGCGACGTGAACGTCGGCAGCCTCGAGGATCTCGGCATCGGCGAAGGCGCCGAGCAGCCCTGGTGCGACGACGGCTCGCAGGCTCACCACACCGCCCCCGAATCGAGCAGATCCGACAGCGCCACGATCAACGACGCGGGCGGCTGCCAGCTGAACACTCCCGCAGGATGCCCGTCGGCCACGGGGGTCGCCTCGCCGCACATTCCGCGGACGAACAGGTACAGCACCCCGCCAAGATGGCGCTCCGGTTCGTAGCCGGGTTGGCGCCACCGCAGAAAGCGGTGCAGCACAACGCAGTACAGCAGCGCCTGCAGCGGATAGTCGGAGTGCAGCATCGCCTCCGCCATCCGGGCGTGCCCGTAGTCGGCAGACGTCAGCGGTTTCTCGGGCTCGCCCAGCCAGTTGGTCTTGTAGTCGGCGACGATGTATCGCTCACCGACACGCAGCACCACGTCCAGTGAGCCCGTCAGATAACCGCGCAACGACTGCCCGGCCAGCGCCCCGTGCGAAAGCCGTTCGGCGTACGACGCCAATGGGTCGCCGGCGGCGACGTGCCCGTGGAACAGCCGTCCGACGTCGGCCAGCGATATCCGCGGGGCGTCATGGCGCCGATCGCCGCCGGCGAGCGGCAGCTCGAAGTCCATCTCCCGCAACCGGTCCCGGAAACCGATCTGCCGAAGGGTCACGCCGGGCGCCAGCGGACCCAGCGGCGTGTCGTGCATCGGGACCAGCGCCTCGGCCAGTTCGTCCGAAGGGACGTCGACGGGCCACCACATCGAGTGCTCGCGGATCTGCCCCTCGAGTTCTGCGGCCAGATCGGGGGCGAGCGGATCGGCGGTCTCCAGCACCGCGTGTACCAGCGTGCCGAACTTCGCGCCCATCGGCAGGTCACCCATCGGTGACGGCACGGCCGTCGGTTCGGGCGCGGCGTGTTTCGCCGCCGGGACGTCACCGACCTCGTCGTCCTTCTCGGCGACCTCCGGTTCGCTGGACACCCCACCGGCCGTCTCGGCGGCGCGGATCAGCCCCGAGTACGACGTGCGCCGCCACGACGCGTCGATGTCGCGATGGAAGTGTCGCGCCGCGAGATCCGATGGCGGCAAGGGTAACTCGACCTCGGCAACCGAGGCGATCACCGAGTCCTCGAGCACCGGGCCACCCTGGTCGGCCCACGCGCGCAGCGCGGCCATCGCGTCGGCGTCATCCACCGTCGCGGGATCGCAGCGGTCGGGCACCACCGGATCGCCGGGGGCGCGGCCCCGCAACAACCGCGACAATCCGCCGTTGGGTTCATCCCACGACGGCGCCCACCACGCCACCACCTGCGACTGGGCGCGGGTCAGCGCCACATAGGTGAGCCGGACGTCGTCGGAGGCCGCCTCGCGCTTGCCGAGCTTGGTCACCTCGGCGCAGTCCGGGCTGGACGCTCCGCCGATGTGCAGGCACCGCTGGGCGCCGTCGTGGAACAGCACGGCGTCGTTGGTCCGGATGTTGCGGTTGAACGCGAACGGCAGGTACACGACGGGGTACTGCAGGCCCTTGCTGACATACACCGTCATGATCTGCACCGCGGCGGCGTCGCTGTCGAGGCGGCGATTGCGTTCGGGTGCGCCACTGCGTTCTTCGCGCTGGGTCCGCAGCCAGTCCCGCAGCGCGGGCAGGCTGAAATGCTCACGGTGCGAGGTGTCGTGCAGGACCTGCGTCATGTGCGCGAGATCGGTCATCCGGCGCTCGCCGTCGATCCACGACAGCACGCGGCGACCCATCCCGGCCAGCTGCGCGGCTTCGAAGACCGCCGCGACGCCGCGTTCCCGCGCATGGTCGGCCCACTCGCGGATCTTGGCGGACACCCGGTCGGTCAACGTGTCGCCTTGGGCCGCAAGATCTTCGGCGGTGTGACCGAAGAACATCGTGGTGGCGGCGGCCCGCACCAGCCCGGTGCGGTGCGGCTGGTCGAACGCCTCGAGCAGGCACAGCCAGTCGTCGGCGGCGTCGGAGCGGAAGACGTCCGAATCGCCGGTGTACACGGCGGGGATGCCCGCCGCGGTGAGCGCGTCGAAGCACGGCCGCCCGTCCTTGTGCGTCTCGACGATCACCGCGATGTCACCGGCCTGCAGCGGCCGCCCGTCGTAGCTGGCTCCGCTGTTGAGCAGGGCGGCGATGTCGGCGGCCAGGTCGCGCGGAATGTGCCTGCGCAGTGCGTCGATCGAGATGGTGCGGTCCTGCTTCGTGCGGATGGTGTCGCGGGACACCACCCGCAGCCGGAACGGTTCGTTGTGCGGCGCGCCCGCCAGCCGGTGCCCTCGGTGGGATGCCTCGACCGGGTGCACGACGATCTCGCTGTTGCCGAGTTCGGCGTTGCGGAGCACGGCCTGCAGGCTGTCGACCAGCACGGCGTCGCTGCGCCAGTTGGTGCCAAGGGTCTGCCGTTCCCCCGCGGTGGCGGCGGCGTGCAGGTAGGTGGCGATGTCGCCGCCACGGAACGCATAGATCGCCTGCTTCGGGTCGCCGATCAAGATGAGCGTGGACCGCCCGTTGAACGCCCGGTCGATCACCTCCCACTGCACCGGGTCGGTGTCCTGGAACTCGTCGACCATCACGATCTCCCAGCGCCGGTGCATGCGGGCGCGGGCGGGGGAATCGGCGGACTCCAGCGCGGCGGCCAGTCGGCTCAGCAGATCGTCATAGCCGAGGATGCCCCGCTTGCGTTTGCGCCGCTCCAACTCCGCGCACACCGCGGTGGCGAAATCGACCCGGACAGCGGCCCCGGTGCCCGGCGGCGGGGCGATCGGGCGCAGTTCGGCGCTCGGGTTCCTGACGACCTCGCGGGCCAGGCCGAGTGCCTCACCGCGCGACAGTGGCGGGTCGTCACGATCCTGGCCGAAGTGCGCCAGGTACAGGTCGTCGACGATCTCGGTCACCAGGTCGTCGAGGCTCTCGACGAGCGTCACACCGACATCGGTGTCACCGGCCACCCCGAGCGATCGGAGAACGAGGTGGCAGAACTGATGCGTGGTGGCGATGGTGGCGGCGTCGAAACCCGCCAGGGCGTCGCGTAACCGCTGCTCGCGGTCGCGCAGTTCGTCGGCGGTGCCGTCGAGCAGGTGGGCGAGCAACTGGTTGTCTCCGACCGTCGACGGGTCGTCGAACGCGACCACGGCAGCCAGGATCTGGCCGCGAACGCGCTCGCGCAGTTCCTGACTCGCCGCCTTCCCGAAGGTGATCAGCAGCATCTGCTCGAGTGTCGCGACCCCCTCGGCGATGTACCGCGTCACCAGGCCGGCGAGCGCGAACGTCTTGCCGGTGCCGGCGCTGGCCTCCAACACCGTGGTGGTCTGCGGCGTCGGGAACGGGCCGAGCAGATCGAAGGTCCGCATCGGTCGGGTCATCGGTCGGAGACCTCTTCCGCCCGCAGCATCGGCAGCCACAGGCGCGCGGCGTACGCACCGAGGCGGGTCGTCTCACCGTCGTATTCCTCACCGGGGCGGACCGGTTCGAGCAGCACGTCGAGCTTCGACCGGTAGCCCCACACCCGCTCGTGGGCGGGCTGCTCGTTCTCGCCGGGGAACCTGCCGGACTCCCATTTGTAGCCCGCCTGCCGCTCGGGCCAGCCGCGGGTGTGCCGGGTCTCCGCCCACACGTACGAAGTCTTGATCGGCAACGGGATCGGTTCGCGACGGCCCGCGTCGTAGATCGCGACCAGGTCGGCGAGCAGCCCGACCGCCGGCACCCGCGGCGGCCCGAGCACCCGCTCCCGCGGCGGGCCGCTGCGCTTCGGGCGCCCGATGCCCACCGCGTGCCACTGGCGGTCGGGATAGCGGGCGGTCAACGCCAGCAGTCGAATCCACGGCTCCAGCAGGTGCCGACCGTCGAGCTTCGAATAGGTGACCGCCACAAGCCGGTCACCGTGGACGCGCGGCACGGTTCCGGTGACCCGTCTACCGTCACCCAGGTCGATGTCGACGTCGTAGGCCTGCGGGGGTCGACCTCGGTGCCGGTGTGCCGCGACGGCCAGGCCGGTGGCCTGCTCGCGGATCTCCTGCGCCTTGCGCCAACCGAGTTGGCCCGGCGGCAGCGAACCGCGTCGCCACTCGGCCTGCTGCGCGTCCCTGGGGTGCATACCCCGCTGCATGTCGTCGAGCATCCGGTCACCGACCTTCCACTCCTGCAGCGCGTCGATCTCGACGGGCATCGCGTCCTCGACGGCGTCGACGTCCCACGGCAGCGTGTAGTCCAGCGCGCGGAAGAAGCCTTTGACCGGGTCGCGGAAGAAGGCGATCAGGTCGTCGAGCGCGACGTCGTCCGGCGGCGGTGCAGGCAGCGGCTCGCCGAGCAGTGCCGGACGCTCGCCGCGCTGTCCGGCGGCGACCTGCGCGGAGGTCAGCACGGTCGGATCGAACGTGAAGGGTCGGCCCGCAGTCATGTTGAGCGCGCCGGGTGTCACGTTGCGAACATCGAACGGCTGCAACGGGTGTTCGACCAGGACCTGGCTGCGGACCTTCCCCGCGGCGGTGATGTCGAGGGTGTCCAGAAGCTCGGTCAGGGGCACGGCGGGGGGCTTGCGCTGCCCGGAGTGTTCGTTGGATCCGGTGTAGGTGATCACCAGCTTCTCGGTGGCGGACATGACGGCATCGAGCAGCAATTGCCGGTCCTCGGAACGGATGTCGCGTTCACCGGTCATCGGCTCACGGGCCAGGGCGTCGTCCCCGTCCACCGCGCCGAGTCGGGGGAAGGCCCCGTCGTCCAGGCCGACAAGGCACACCACCCGGTGCGGCACCGAGCGCATCGGCACCATCGTGCAGACCGTCAGGGTGCCGGTGCGGAAGTTGGCGCGCGTCGGGCGCCCGGCGAGGTGGCGGTCCAGAAGCGCGCGGACGTCGGGCAGTCGCAGCACCGTACCGGCCCGCGGCCCGGCGTTGGCGAGCACGTCGCCGAACTCGCGCTGTACCTGTCCGGTCTGCCACGCGTCGGCGTCCGGGACGTCGGTCAGCGACGTGATGCCCTCGGCGAGTGCGGCCAGCCAATGACTCAATGGCCTTGCACCGGAGAGCGATTCGATGACATTGTGCAGCCGTTCGACGTACTCGGCGAGCCGGCCGGCCAGCTCGACCCGGTTGCTGCCGACGTCGTCGAGCGGCAGCGTGGTGCCCAGCCAGGCGTGCGAGTCGTCGGACATCGCCACCCCGGCAAGCACCCGGTCGATGCCGAACCGCCAGGTGTTCTGCACGAAGTCGACACCGTAAGGATGGCGATGGGCGGAGTCGAAACCCCAGCGGATGTTGGCTTCGCGCACCCAGTCGCCGATCGCCTCGAGGTCGTCGTCGGTGAAGCCGAACCGGGCCCTGATCGGCTCGGCCTCGGCCAGGTTGAGTACTTCGCTGGCCGTCGCCCGGCCCCCGGCGAGGGTCAGCAGCTGCGCCGCCACACCCAGCAGCGCATTGGTCTGGGTGAGCGCGCGGTCGGCGAGCTTGACCCGCAGCCGATGCGCCGGGTGCGCACCGTGGACGACGTCGCCGAGCCCGAAGCCCGCGACGATCAACGGCGCGTAGGTCTCGATGTCCGGGCACATGACGAGGATGTCGCGCGGTTCGAGGGTGGGGTCGTCGGCCAGCAGGCCCAGCAGCACCTCCCGCAGCACGTCGATCTGCCGGGCGGGTCCGTGGCTGCTGTGCACCTGGATCGAGCGGTCGTCGGGCGACGGGCACCGGCCCGCGGGACGCAGGTCATCGGCGGCGATGTCGGACTGCAGCCAGCCGAGGAGGGTGTCGGGGCGACCGGCCGATCCCAGGCATTCGTCGGTCTGCGCGGCCGCGGGCAGGCTGCGCTGCAGTTCGCGCAGGTCACGCCCGAGCGTCGCGAGCAGGGGGTGCCCGACGTCGCGGTGGGAGGTGTCGTCGCGGCGCGCCACGGTGCCGCGGACATCGACGAGGGAGCGCCACAGATCGTCGCTGGGATGCGGCAGCCACAGGTGCAGATCGTGGTGAGCGCTCAGCGCCCCGAGCAGTTCGATCTCGGTGAGCGGCAGCCGGGTGTGGCCGAACAGCGACAACCGCTGCGGCAGGTCGGTGGGCGACTCCTCTAGGCGGGCAACGGTTTTGGCGTGCCGGACGTGGGGCGGGTCGGCGTCGACGCGGTCCAGGAGGGCGCGGTAGAGCTCGGGCTGCCAGAGCAGGTCCGGATCGAGGCCGTCGGTGCGGCCCTCGAGCCAGTCGGCGAGCAACTGCGGGCGTTGCCGGGCGTAGGAGGCGAACAAACCGGCCAGGCGACGGGCGACGGCGTAGCGCCGCCCCTGCCGCAGCTCCTTCTCCTCGCCGGTCTCGAAGTGGCCGAGGTGGGTGGCCAGCGCGGTGCACCACGGCTCGTCGAGGCAGCCGTCGATCACCTCGAGCAGCGGCCACACCATCGCATCCGGCGACCACGGATCGTCGCCCGCCGTCCCGGTCAGCTCGGCGATCAGCGACTGCGGATGCCGGAACGTCACGCCCGCGCACACCCCGTCGTTCCTGGCCGATGGCTCCTCGCGCGAGCGCTCGTCGGTCAATTGCTCCTCGCGCGAGCGCTCGTCGGCCGCGCCGCGGCCCAGCACGTGGGAGAGCCGCTGGCTGAGCCAACGCTCCATACCGCGGGCGGAGACCAGGACCAGCTCCTCGGCGAACGGATCGGGCAGCGGCGCGGCCAGCAGCCCGCCGAGGCCGTCGGCGAGCAGGTCGGTGCGGTCGGCACGGTGGAGGTGCAGCGCCATCGGGCGCCAGACTACGACGCCGGGAGCCTCGCGTTCACGGCAGGATCGTCAGCCTGGTTCCGGCGCGAGGACTCGGTCCGGCCGTCGTCGACCTCGACGACGGTCTTGCCGGGGCTTCTGTGCGTGAACGCCGCGACGGCCTCATCCAGGGGCAGCACGTCGCCGACGAATACGCGGAGCCGACCCGAACGGACCCGTTCGGCCAGATCCGCGAGCCGGTGGCGATCGGGTTCCACCACGAAGAACACCGCCCTGGCACGCTCGGGTGGTGCGGACGGGGGTTCGGCGATGCCGACCAGGGTGCCACCGGGACGCACCAGCGCCGCGGAGCGGGTCAGGATGTCGCCGCCGATGAGGTCGATCACCACGTCCACGACGCCAGCTTCCTCGAAGCGGCCCGCCTGCAGGTCGACGAACTCCTCGGCCCCCAGCTCGCGCACGAGTTCACGGTCGCGTGCCCTGCCGGTGCCGATCACTCGCGCCCCCGCGTCGAAGGCCAGCTGGACCGCGATCGACCCGACACCACCGGCCGCGCCGTGGATCAGAACAGTCTGACCCGCCCGAACGCCGCCGTGGTCGAACAGCGCCTGCCAGGCGGTCAGCCCGGAGATCGGCAGCGCCGCCGCAGTCGTGTACTCGATGCCGGCGGGCAGTGGTGCGAGGTTACGTGCCTCCACCGCAACGTATTCGGCGAGAGTGCCGTCTCGTGCCCAGTCGGTGAGACCGAAAACCCGCTGACCTATCGTCAACCCCGTGGTGCCGTAGCCGAGTTCGGTGACGACGCCGGACACCTCGTGTCCCGGAACGCTGGGCGTGCGGTCCCGCCCGGCGCGGTCGGTCCACGTGCTGGGCCAGTCAACCTCGCCGGGGGTGAAGCCGGCCGCCAGGACCTGCACGATGACGTCGTTCTCGGCCGCGTGCGGATAGCGCACCTCGCCGAGCGAGACTCCGCGGGCGCCGGCGCTGCGGTCGCTGACCGTCACGGCGCGCACGAGGGCTCCTCGTCGGCGATCTGCGGCGGTGGTGCGTGCTGAACCACGGTGAGGGCGGATTGCCATTCGGGCCCATGCTGTTTGGTCATGTCGATGCTCCTCGATCTTCAGATGGCGGCGCCGCCGCCGTCGGCGTGCAGGGTGGCGCCGGTGACGAAGCTGGACCGCGGCGAGGCGAGGAAGAGCACCGCCTGCGCGATCTCGTCCGGGTCGGCCGTGCGGCCCAGCGGTAAGGCGCGGCCGAGTTCATCGTTGGTGTCACCCCATTCGGCCGCCACGCCTTCGGTGTCGGTGGGGCCGGGGGCGACGCTGTTGACGCGCACCCCGCGGCCCCCGAACTCGGCGGCCCAGGTCCGGGTCAGCGACTCGACCGCCGCCTTGGATGCGCTGTACACCGAAGCGCCCGGCACACCCTTGGTGGCCACCATCGACGTGACATTGACGATGCTGCCGCGTCCTCGCCGCAACATCGCGGGCACCACGCCCGCGGTGAGGACGTAGGTGCCGCGCACGTTGGTGTCCAATGTGCGTTGCAGGGAGGCGGCGTCCTGGTCGACGGTCAGCGCACCGGGGAAGCTGGCCGCGTTGTTGACCAGGATATCTACGTCTTGTGACTGTCGCACAAGGGATTCGACCGATTCCAGATCCGACATGTCGGCTTGGACGAACCGCATCCGTTCGTGGATGTCGGCCGCAGCCCGGCCGCGGTCGACGTTCCTGCCGGTGACGATCACCGTGGCGCCCTCGCCGGCCATCAACCGGGCGCAGGCCAGGCCGATGCCCGCGGTGCCGCCGGTGACGAGTGCTACCAGTCCGCTCAGTTCCATCTTTCTTCTCCTGTCTAGGCGATGTTTCGTGCGGCGAGGGTGTCCCGCTCGCCTCTGGGTGCGCGGTGTGCCAACGCGATGCGCAGCCGTTGCCGGCCACGGGCCACTCGCGACATCACCGTTCCCACCGGGATGTCGAGGATCGCCGCGGTCTCGGCGTAGGTGTATCCCTCGACGAGCGCGAGGTGCAGCACCTCGGCGAAACCCTCCGGGAGCGAGGCCATTGCGGCGCTGATGTCCGCCGCGGGCAGAGCCTGCAGCGCGTCCTCTTCGGCGGACCGCGGCCCGAATGCCGGTACGTCCCGGTTCAATTGGGCCTCGGCGACATTGTCGATCCCCGTTTCCGCCGGACGGCACTGTCTGGCGCGGTAGCTACTGATCCATTTGTTGTAGAGGATCTTGAACAACCAGGCCTGCAGGTTGGAGCCTTCCTGGAAGTTGTGGAATCCCGTGTAGGCCCGAAGCAGCGTGTCCTGCAGCAGGTCCTCGGCGTCGGCTTCGTTGCGTGCCAGCCGGCGCGCGCCACGGGACAGCACGTCGCGCAACGGGAGTACCTCGCGGGTGAAGCGGGCTGCGAGATCGGCATCGGATGCCGACCTGCACGGCAGGGGTGTGATGGTCATGTCGAACTCCTTGGCTGGTGCGGTGTCGCTAGCGGGCCGGCGCGAGCGCGTTGGTGGAAAGCCATTCGGTCAAGCCGGTGGGGGACACGGTGGCGCTGGTGGCGGGAACCAGGGTGTGGTCGTCGAGCAGCACCCCGAAGTAGCGGGCCCGCGGGTCGGTGACGACCCGTCGGGTGTCGTTGCCTGCGCGGAGCCGAATCCGGACGAGCTCGTCGAGCGCGTAGCGATCCGGGCCGCCCACTTCGAGAGTCGAGCCGAGGGGCCGGCTCACGGCGGTGCGGGCAACGGCGGTGGCGACGTCGTCGGCGGCCATCGGCTGGCTCAGCGCGTTCGAGATGCGCACGGTGTCGCCGTCGGTCGCCGAATCGGCGATGCCCATCACGAACTCGTAGAACTGCGTCGCCCGCACGATCGAGAACGGGACGGCGCCCTCGGCGATGAGCGTCTCCTGCGCGTTCTTGGCGCGGAAGTACCCGCTTGCCTGCAGCCGCTCGGTTCCGACCACCGACAGGGCGACGTAGTGCGCCACCCCTGCCGCTTCTGCGGCGGCGAGCAGATTGCCCGTGGCGGTGGTGAAGAAGTCCCATGCGGGGCCGTCGTCGAACGACGGCGAGTTGGAGACGTCGACCACGACGTCGGCGCCGCTCAACGCGGCCGCCACACCTTCCCCGGTCAGGGTGTTGACCCCGGTCGCGGGCGCTGCGGCGATCGCGTTGTGTCCCTGCGCGCCGAGCTTGGCCACGACCTTCGAGCCGATGAGCCCGGTGCCACCGATAACGACAATCTTCATGATGGACCTTTCGTGAGTCTGGATCTGCGGGCCCGCTCGGGCCGTCGAGATCAGACTCGCGAATGCGAAGGCGAAGCGAACCCTCGAAAGTTCGTGGTCGAAAGTTCGTGGTCGGCGCTACGTGGTCAGTGGTTGCGGGTCAGCTCGCCCACGAGATCGTGCGCAGCTGCCTGCGCGACGTGATGCCGAGCTTGACGAAGACCTTCCGGAGATGCCATTCGGCCGTGTGAGTGCTGATGAACAGCTGCGCGCCGATCTCCTGGTTCGTCAGCCCGTCCGCGGCCAGTCGCGCGATCTGTGCTTCCTGAGCCGTCAGCTCGTCGCCCGATCCGACCGGCTGTTTGCGCACCTTCTCGCCGGTGACCACGAGCTCTCGGCGGGCACGCTCGGCGAAGGCCTGCGCGCCCATCCGGGTGAACATCTCGTGGGCGTCGTTGAGGTGCCGCCGGGCGTCGACACGCCGGTTCGCGCGGCGCAGCCATTCGCCGTAACGCAGGTGGGCCCGGGCCAGGTGGACCACGACGCCGGTGCGCTCCAGATGCTCGATGGCCTCCGAGAACAACCCCTCCGCGAGGTCATCCTCGGCGAGGAGAGCCCGCGAACCCGCCAAAACGCCGAGCGCCCAATCTGTTCCGCCGGCCTGGGCGCGCTCCTCGAGTCGCTGCAACGCCGCCGCAGCAGCGTCCCGTTCGCCACAGTGCACCGCGGCCTCGATCAGCTCGAACAGGCACCAGCCGTGGATACCGAGGTCCTCGTAGCCACCTGCGTCGCGGGCGGCGGCGAGTGCGTCCTCGTAGCGCCCGAGGCCGTTGTAGAGCAACGCGGTGGCACATCCGGCTATGCCGAGCACCCGGCCTTCGCCCCTGGCGGTGGCATCGGCGCTGGCGGCCTCGATGACAGCCAGCGCCTCGGACGGATCTCCCCGCCAGGCGGCCAGCATCAACGAGTGATATCCCACCGGGGCGTAGCGGTCCGTCGCAGCCCTGATCGACGACGCCTCCTCGACGAGGTTTCCGGCGGTGGCGAATTCGCCTGCGAGAAGATGAGCGCCCGCCCGGTAGAGCAGTGTCTGGGGAAGTACGGCCAGCGCTCCGGCGCGACGCGCTTGCCGAACAGCGACGGTCGCCAGTTGGAGTGCGATCGACTCGTCCCAGATCTCGTGCGCGGCCGATTCCTGGATGATCGGGAACGCGGGCACCAGCCAGCGCAGCACCTGGCTTTCGTCGTCCCTGGCGTGCGCGCACATTCGTTCCAGTGCGACGCGGAGCGGGCCTGCGCCGGCACCGGGGCCTGCGGTGATCCGTTCGGTCATCCCCGTGAGCAGGAGGTCGACCGCGCGTGGTGAATTCGGTAACCCCTCGGCCGCGACCCGTGCCATTGCCGCCGTCTCCGAGACCGCTCCGGGTTCGCCGAGCCGACCGGCGTACATGGCGGCGGCGAGCGACTCGAGATAGGCCTCCCTGGCGACGAAGTCATCGAGATCCTCGAAACGCCTGGCCGCGCCGAGGAGCTGCGTGGCCGCGTCACTGAGTGGGCTTGCACCCGCATCTCCACCGCGGCTGCGGGCGAACCCCATCTGGGCGCGCAGCCGAACGACATGGGCGCGTTGCAGATCCGTCAACGGGGCGAGCTCGGCATTGGCCAGAAGCTCGTAGGCGGCCGACGGTGCAGCGGCGTCGCGTTTCGCCTGCGCTGCCGCCAGTGCTCTGGCTCCGCGTCGGCCGGGATCCGATGTCAGTACCGCTGCGCGTTCCAGGAAGGCCGCCGCAGCGGCGATGCCACCCCTGCTCTGCGCGCGGCTCGCGGAGGCTTCCAACTCGGCAGCCACCGCATCGTCGGGTCCCGCCACCGCGGCGGCGGCGTGCCAGGCCCGTCGGTCGGGGTCCGCCTGCGGATCGGTGGCGTGTGCCAGTGCCCGATGTGCGTCCCTTCGGTCGGGAAGGGTCGCCGCACGATAGGCGGCCGATCGCACCAGCGGATGCCGGAAGCGCATGCGGGGACCGAACTCGATCACCCCGGCGGCCTCGGCGGGCGCCAGGGCATCGACCGCAATGCCCAGTTGCGCTGCGGCACGGAGGAACAGCGCGGAGTCGCCCACCGGTTCGGCTGCCGCGACCAGCAGCAGTTTCTGCGTCTCGGAAGGCAGGGACTGGATACGGCGGACAAACCCCTCCTCGAGCCGTCCCGGCGAGGATCGTCCACCGATGTTCCAGAACCCGCCTGCCAACTCCGATGCGGAGAACGTGCGGGGCACCTCGAGCAGGGCCAGCGGAACGCCGCGGGTCTCCGCGACGACGCGGTCGCGCACCCGCGGGTCGATGCCGCCCAACATCACCGATTCCAGAAGCTCGCGGGCATCGCCGTCGGTGAGTCCGCCGATCACGAGTTCGGGCAACCCGTCCAACACGTCGGCGGCGTCACGCACGGCGAAGAGCAGCGCGACCGGTTCCGCCATCAGGCGCCGCGCGACGAACCCGAGCGTCTGCACCGAAACCTGGTCCAGCCACTGCGCATCGTCGATGACGCACAGGAGCGGTTTGTCGGTCGAGGACGCTGACAGCAGGCTCAGTACGGCCAGCCCGACAAGGAAACGGTCAGGCGTCGGCCCGACACCCCGGCCGAACGCGATGTCCAGCGCGGCACGCTGAGGTTCGGGGAGTTCATCGACGTGCGCCATCAGCGGCGCACACAGTTGGTGCAGGCCGGCGAACGCCAGCTCCATGTCGGATTGGACACCCGCAATATGGGTGCAGCGGAACGCCGGAGCCTGTTCCACCGCGTAGTCGAGCAGCGCGGATTTGCCGACCCCCGCCTCGCCGCGGAGCACCAGGACCTGGCTGCTGCCCGCGCGGGCATCGGAGACGAACCGACGAAGCGTCCCGCACTCCCTGGCGCGGCCGCGCAGCGGTGGCCCCTGACCCAGGCTCGACATAGGCACCACCGCGTCTGTTGCGCCGGACCTGCCGACTCCGGTCTGCGCAGCGGTCCGATCGTCCCGAATGGTAGCCAGTGCCCACCGGGTGGTCCACGCGTACTAGCTGCCGATGAAGGTCGACGTCTCGTGGAGCGGCGCGCGGCCGGTCCGCGGGTGATCGACCGTGACATCCTCGTACCCGATCGACATCCCGCAGAAGAGCAGCAGCCGGTCCGGCGGCGACACCACCTCGGCGACGGTCCTGTGAAGCATCGACCACGCCATCTGCGGGCAACTGTGCAGGCCTTCAGCGCGGAGCAGCAGCATGATGGTCTGCAGGTACATGCCCACGTCCGACCACTGGGCCGGACCCATGGTCCGGTCGATGTAGCAGAACAGTGCGGCGGGCGCACCGAAGCAGTCCCAGTTGGCCACGGCCGCCCGCTGTCGTGCCTCCAGGTCCTGCCGCGAGATCCCGAGCGCGCCGTAGCGCTGTGCAGCGAAGGCCGACCGACGTTCCAGATACGGGGAATCCAGTGCGGCGGGGTACATCTCGTACTCCCGGTCGTCCCACGGATCGTCGATGGCCAACCGCTCGGCGGCGCGCCGCTTGATCTCGGCCAGTGGTGCGCCGGTCACCACGTACGCGTTCCACGGCTGGATGTTCGAACCCGAGGGGGACCACGCCGCGGCGGACAACACCTGCGTCAGCACCTCCGTGGGGACCGGCCGGTCGGTGAACGCGCGCACCGCCCGCCGGGTCGTGACGGCCTCGTAGACGTCCATCGCCGAGCCCCTTCCTCTCGAAACAGCCTGCTGCTGCTACCGTTTGGCTGCCGTCTCGAGCACCCAGTCCGCCAGGCGTGTGTTGAACAGCATGGCCGCATGGGACGGGATGAGCGTGTCCGCGTCGATGTCCACGCCCCAGTACCGTGCCGAGGCGTCGGCGATGACCTGCCGGCGATCCCCGCGGGCCGTCAAGGCCGTGCGGATCACCTCGTCGAGGGCGGACGTCTCGGGACCGCCGATCTCGGTGATGCCGTTCACGGGGTCGCCCGTCGCGGTGATCGCGACGCCTCGAGCGACATCGGCCGACGCGATCGGTTGGATGAGTGCCTGCGGAAGGCGCACCGTGTCGCCGTCGGTCGCCGAGTCGGCGATGGTGGCGAGGAACTCGAAGAACTGGGTGGCACGGACGATCGTGTACGGGACGGGCCCGGAACTGATCATGCTCTCCTGCAGCAACTTCGCCTGGAAGTAGCCGCTCTGAGGCGCCAACCGGTCGGTGCCCACCACCGAGAGGGCGACGTGGTGTCCGACACCGGACCGGTCCTCGGCGTCGAGCAGATTGGTGGTCGAGGCGCGGAAGAAGCTCATCGCCTCGGCATCCTCGAGCTTCGGCGAGTTCGACACGTCGACAACGACGTCCGCGCCGCGCAGAGCGTCGGAAAGGCCCCTGCCCGTGACGGTGTCGACACCCGTTCGAGGTGATGCGGGGAGAACATCGTGCCCGGCTTCGCTGAGCCTGTGCACGACCTTGGTGCCGACCAGTCCGGTGCCTCCTACGACGACGATTTTCATGACGGTCTCCTGTCAGAGTGACTTCAACGGTGCGGTTCGAGGAGCGCGGCACTTCCCGGTTGCACTCTGGGGTCCAGAACCGCTGCGGATCACGGAATTCATCCCCGGGTGGTCAGAGGCACACCGGTGCGCGCTCCCGGGCTCAGCCCTGCTCGACCACGTTCCCCGTGCCCGACGTCGAGATCTCCGGGGTGCCGGCGCGGTAGGTCACCGTGTTGTCGAAGCCCGACGCGGTGATGGTCCCCGCCGACTCCACCGTCACGACGTTGTCCATCCCCGACACGGAGACGGCCGCACAGTCACCCTGGATCTCGACGGTGTTGGTCATGCCGCTGATGTTCACGGTGCCCTGGTCGCAGATGACGATCTTGCGCTGCTCGATCCCGCCGAAGCTCAGGGTGTCGCCTGCTCCGACGGTGACCACCTCGTCGCCGGGGGCGAACGGGAGCTCGGGGATGGGGATATCGGGAATGTCGGGGGTGTCGACCGACCCGCCGCCGCCGGAGATACGCGGCGACTCGGTGGTGCTCGCAAGGTTGAGGAACATGACCACGCCGATGATGCCGGCCACGACGACGCCGATGACGACCAGCGGGATCAGCCACAGCGCCGGCTGCGCACGCTTGTGCACGACCCGCTGCGGCGGCGAATAGTACGGCGAGCCGTACTGCGGATACGGGTACGGCGCTGTCGGCGGGGGCGCGCCGTAGGGATAGGACGGAACGGGCACGTCCGCCGACGGTGGGGCCTGTTGGTCCCGGGTGCCCAACTCGTTGGCCGCGGCCTGCTCGGCGAGCGGACGCTCGAGGTCCCGGATGCGGGCTTCTGGGTCCCCGTTCGGCTCCATGCGCAGATGTTTGCACACAAGATCGCCGCTGCTCAACGGTTGCAGGCAAGGGCGGGATCTGACCGATTGCTGACGGTTGCGAGCGGTGGGGTTCGACGACCCGTCAGGGTGGTATCCACACACCATGGTGGCCCCGGGTTTTCTCGCCATCGGCAGTGGTCCTGCGGGTGTCAGCGCGGCTGAGACATTCCGCAGCAGACACCGCCACATTCCCGTCCGCATCCTGTCGGCCGACCCGGCGCTGCCCTACGCCAAGCCGCCGCTGAGCAAGGAGTACCTGTGCGGACGGCAGGCCAACCTGGACCTGCACAGCGCCGGCTGGTTCGACCGCAACGACGTCGACCTGATCCGTGGAGTCACCGTCGAACGCATCGACGTCGACGCCCAGGAGGTCATCACCGCGGGCGGCGTCCACTACCCGTACTGGCATCTGGTGATCGCATCCGGTTCGGCCGCCGTGCCGCTGCGCGTGCCCGGCGGGGATCTCGCGCAGCCGTTGCGGTCCTTCGGCGACGCGGTGGCACTCAAGATGGCCGCGCGCCACGCCAGGACCGCGGTCGTCATCGGCGCCGGCCTGATCGGGTGTGAGGCCGCTGCCTGCCTGGCCGGGCTCGGCGTCGCGACCACCGTCGTCGCGCCCGAAACCGTGCCACTGCAACGCAGGTTCGGGGTCGATGTCGGCGAGCGCGTCGCCAAGATGCTTTCCGACACCGGGGTCCGCTTCATCGGCGGGAGCGCCGCGGCCGCCGTCGAGTCCACCGGCGTCGTCCTGGCCAGTGGCGAGACGGTCGACGGTGACGTCGTCGTCGCCGCGACCGGGGTCAGACCCGACATCCGGCTCGCCGCCGACGCCGGGCTGACGATCCGCGACGGGCGGGTCGTCGTCGACGAGCACATGCGCACATCGATCCGCAACATCTATGCCGCAGGCGATATCACGCTCGCACGCAACATCGTCGCGGGCCGGTCGGTCGTGTCCGAGCACTGGCGCGATGCCGCTCAGCAAGGCCTCGTCGCCGGGCTCACCGCTGCCGGCTACCGGTCGTCCTGGGACAAGGTTTCCGGATTCTCCTGCGCGATAGGGCGTTTCGCGCTGCGCTACCGTGGCTGGGGCGCCCCGTACGACTCCTGCAGCCTGACCGAGCGGCGTGACGGATTCTCCGCGACGTACGAGGCCGCCGGGAGCGTCGTCGGAACGCTCGATGCTACAACCAGTCTCGCTTCTTGAACATCACGTACAGCACGAGCACCAACACCACGATGATCGCCGTGCTCGCGACGAAGCCGCCCGCCGTGTCGATCCCCGGATAGAGGACGTTCTGGCCGTAGAAGCCGGTGATCGCCGTCGGCACGGCGATGATCGCCGCCCAACCCGTGAGCTTCTTCATCACGATGTTGAGCCGGGCGTCCTGTAGCGACAGGTTGGTCTCGAACACCGTCGTGATCATGTCCCGGAGCGATTCCGTCCACTCCGACACCCTCAGCACGTGGTCGTAGAGGTCGGCGTACCCCGGGTCGAGTTCCGTCCCGTTCTTGGCGTCCAGCCTGCGGTGCTGGATCACCGTCACCACCTCGCGCATCGGCAGCACCACCCGCCGCAATGCGACCAGATCTTTGCGATACTGAAAAGTCTTACGCTGCAGACCTTTACGTGGCACATGTTCGGCGAACAGGTCGTCTTCGAGGCTCTCGATCCCGTCGTCGAGGCATTGCACCGCGTCGAAGTGACCGTCGACGACGACGTCGAGCAGGCCGTGAACGAGGGAGCCGACGCCGTACTCCTGACCTCCGAGCTCGTCGAATCGCCTCGACACCTCATCGATGTCGAAGTCCAGGTCGGTAGGCGACGAGAGCCGGACGGTGATCAACCCGCGCGGCAGCACGAACGCGGAGATGCGGTGGATGTCGAGCCTCGACTCCGTGGTGTCCTCGGGCGGGGGAGTCCTGACCGAGACCGAATACACGGTGAAGAACGTGTGGGTCTTGTAGACGACGGCCTTGGTGCGCTCGGCGTCGGCCAGCGCGTCCTCGACCGCCCACGAATTGAGGTGCAGTTCCTCGGCGAGCTCCTTGAGGATCGCGTGGTCGGGGTTGTAGATGTCGCACCAGACGAGGGTGTCCTCGCCGGCCAGGCAGTCCGAGATCAGCGAGAAATCGAAGTCGTCCTGCGGTTTGCCATCGCGCCAGATCCGGCCTCGGACGTGCGTCACCCGACCATCATGTCAGCCACCCCCGGCCGCAGCCGGTGGGGCGGGGTGGCACGAGTAGAAGTCGAGGTGCGCGCGTGCGGCGGCCTCCCAGGTCGTCGACAAGGCCAACGCCCGCCCGGCCTCCACCCTGGCGGTGTCGCCGATCGACGCGGCCAGCGCCGCGGCGAACCCGGCGATGTCGCGGGCGTAGCGCACAGTGTCGCCGAACACCTCCCGCAACACCGGCAGATCGCGCGTCACCACCGGGCGTCCGGCGGCCAGCGCTTCCATGGCCGCCAGCCCGAACCCCTCCTTGATGGACGGGAACGCGAACGCCTCCGACGCGGCGACCAGGCTCGGCAGGTCGTCGTCGGGCACCGCACCGAGAATGACGGGGTCGAGCGACAGCTCCCGGCATCGCCGGTCGAACTCGGCCCGGTAGTCCCGGTAGTCGAACAGCGTCTCGCCGCCGGCGATCACCAACCCGATGTCCGGGTGGCGCTGCCGCAGGCAGTGGTACGCCTCGACCAGGTCGAGGGTGCCCTTGCGCGGCTCGATGCCGCCGACCGCCAGCACGTAGCGGCCCAGCCGCTCCCGCCATCGCTGTTGGTCCTCGGCCGCGGTCGAGGCCGCGATGAACCGGTCGGCCCGGACCCCGTTCGGGATGACGGTGGGCCGCAGACCCCAACCGGACTCCACCTCGGCAGCCACGGCCGCCGAGACGCAGATCCGCGCATACGGTGCGACGACGGCCTTCTCGTGACACTCGGCCAGGATCGGGGTGGTGAACTCGTCGAGGTGGTGGATGGTGCGGATGCACGTCCCGACCGCGTTGGCGCTGATGCAGTCCTGCGCGTGCACGATGTCGAAGTCCTGCGGGGTGAAGTGCGTTCGCAGCGTGTCGATGGACCGCACGATGCGGCCGGTGACATCCTCATCCCGGCGGTCGGGGAAGTCCAGTAACCGCACCGCCACCGAGGTGTCGACCGCTCGGAAGAAGCCGACGTCGCCCTGCCGAGCCAGCGACCAGACCGTCACATCGGCACCCTCGGCGGCCAGCGCCTCGGCGAGGTTCAGCGTGTGCACCACACCGCCGCGCGGTTTGGTGGAGTAGGTGATCAGTGCGACCCGCACATCAGCTCCGTGCCGCTGCCCGGTAGGTGCCGACACGGCGCTCCGCCAGATGGTTCAAAACCCTTCTGGCGCGCGATATCTCAGCTTCGACATCGATTTCGACACTCGCCAGTCCGCCCTTGGACCGGGTGGTGGCGAGCACGTCGCCGCCGGGACCGACCACCTTGGCCTGGCCGAGGAAGCGCAGCGAACCCATGACCCCGGTCTGGTTCGACGACACCATAACCACCTGGTTCTCGGCGGCACGTGCGCAGTCGTAGAGGTCGAACAGCCGCGACTGCCGGTCCGCCGGTAACCGCGACGCCCGATCGGTGACACTGGCGGGCCATGCCGACAGCGCGGCGATGATGTGCGCGCCGTCGAGCGCCAGTGCGCGCGCTGATTCGGGGAACGTCTTGTCGTAGTCGATCAGCATGCCCAGCCGGCCGACCGGTGTGTCGAAGGCGGTGAAGGAGTCGCCGGCCAAGTAGGCCAGCGACTCTCCGGCCGGTTGATGAACCTTGCGGTGGGTGCCGAGGACTCCGTCACCTGATACGCACATCGCCGAGTTGTACCGTGATCCGCCCGGTGCGGCCTCGGCGTAGCCGACGCACACCGTCATCGGTCCGGCGGCGGCGATCACGGCGGCGATCTCCGGCCCGTCCGGGTCCAGCGCGGGCGGCGGGTCGGTGGGGTCGGGCGCGCGCAGGTCGCCGATGTACCCACCGAGACAGGCATCCGGGAAGACCAGCAACTGCACGCCGTCCCGCGCGGCCGCCTCGATGATGCCGACCACCTTGCTGACACCACGGTCGACATCCCGGCCGAAATGCGCTGCGACCGCGCCCATCCTGATCGGCGACATGGGCTCGCCCTAGACCCGCACCGGAGCGCTCACGCCGTGCCGAGCCCGGTGACACCGGCGTCGAGCACCGCGGTCACCGTGCCGTCGGGCCAGCGCAGCCGCACACCCGGTTCGGTGGTCAGCCTGCCGCACACGCTGCTGGCCACACCATCGGGCAGGGGTGGCGGGGTGGCGTCGCCCGCGGTCAGCATTCCGAATCCGGGGAAGCAGGTCATCCACGACCTCATGTCGGCGTCTTCGGGCCGCGGCAGCGCTGCGACGTCGAGGTCGACGCCCACGCCGGACGCCTCGCCGAGCATGCCCGCCGTGCCTGCGATCCCGGCCATGCTGACGTCCTTGGCGGCGTGCGGGCGCATCCGGGCGACCAGGGACGCCAGCCGCGCCAGCTCGTCCGGTGTCCGGATGCTGCTGGAGTCCCATTGCCTGCCGTGGTAGCCGGGACGCCACCTGCCGGCGAGGTCGACCGTCAGGCGCAGGGGGTCTCCGACCCTGCCCCCGCCCGCGGGCACCGGATCGGGGGTGCGGCCCAGCGCGGTGACCGCCAGGGAAGCCGGAACCCCGAGCTGGGTGTGCCCGCCCAGCACTGGGACCGCCCACGCCGCCGCAGCGTCGGCCACCCCGCGCACGATGCGTGTCAGCACGGATCGGTTGGGCGCACCGACGGCGTCCAAGAGGCCGACCGGGGTCGCGCCCATCGCCGCGAGGTCGTTGACGTTGACCAGCACCGAACACCAGCCCGCCCACTCCGGGTCGCGTTCGACCATCGAGGGAATGATCGCGTCGCATGCTGCGACGAGGTCGACACCTGGGACCGGAACGCCGTCGTCACCGACGAAACCGGTTGGGCCCAAGCCATTCTGCATGCTCCGGAGCGGGTCGAGCACCTCGCCGAGGAACGCCTTGGTCGCAGCCGCGGTGCGCTGGATCGGCGCCAGCGGCCACCGCATCAGGTTGTGGGGGCGACCGGCGATCGTGCAGTCGCCGTTGTCGGTCCAGCCCAGTGACCGGAACAGCGGGGCGAACCTGCGCTGCACGGTCGCCTCGAAGCGCAGCGCCCCGACGGACTCGACGTGTGCGCACGCGGCGCGGATCAGCGCCGGGCCGATCCCGGCTGCGCGGGCCGACGGGTCGACCACCAGCCGACTGCCTGCCCACCACCCGATATCGGGTGAACACACTGGGGCGACGCGCACACCGCCGACCGGTCCTTCTGGGTCCTCGGTACCGACCGCGACCAGCACCACGGTGCGCGGGTCGTCGTCGACATCATCGTGGTCCGACCCGGCGAACATGCCCTGCTCGACGACGAAGGAGGCTCGGCGCAGCCGCCGGTAGCTCTCCAACTCGACGTCGTCGGCGGGATGGATGAGAAACTGCCCGCGGGTCGGCGGCCGCGCACCGGCGAGGATGGACAGATCCCCGCGGTGCGGCGAGGTCGAGTGGAAGCGCATGTCGCTCACCCGCCCATGTTCTGCAGCACGCCGCACGCGCCGCACGCCGCGCAGCCGGCCCGCTGATCGGCGCCGACCATCCCCGCCTGCTGCAGGTGGGCCGCGACCTCGCGCGAGACCTTCTCGACGATCGCGGCTTCCGGTGCCCGGGCGCCGTCGACGTCGACCGCCAGCGTTCCCGGATGCGGCCGGAACGGCACCACGAACGGATACACCCCCATCGCGACGAGCTCGCGCGCCCCGGTGATCAGTTCGTCGGGGTCCTCACCGAGGCCGACGAGCAGGTAGGTCGACACCTGATTGCGGCCGAACACCCGCACGGCCTCCCGCCAGGCGGCCCGGTAGTCGGCCAGCGGCACGGTCGACTTGCCGGGCATCCACCGGCGCCGGACATCGTCGTCGAGCGACTCGACGTGGATGCCGATGGAGTCGGCGCCCGCATCGCGGAGTTCGGTGATGACGCTCGGGTCCGCGGGCGGCTCACATTGCACCTGTATCGGCAGCGACGGCACCGCCGCCTTGACCGCGCGCACGCACCGCGCCAGATGGCGGGCACCCCGGTCGGCGCCCGCCGACGTACCCGTGGTCATCACCATCTGCGTGACGCCGTCGAGCCGGACCGCCGCCCGCGCGACCTCGGCGAGTTCACCGGGGCGCTTGACCGCCGTGGTCGCGCCCGCGTGCAGCGACTCCTCGATCGAGCAGAACCGACACCTCTGCTCGGGGGCATAGCGCGTGCACGTCTGAACCACCGTGGTGGCCAATACGTTTCGCCCGTGCAGACGGGCCAGCTTCTCGAAGGGCACACCGTCGACGGTCACCAGGTCGTAGAACCGGGGCCGCTCGATCACCTCGACGTCGAGTCCGGTGTCGTGCCCGTCGAACAGGATTCGCTGCCCGTCGAAGGCAAACGGGCTCTGTGGATTTCTCGGCAGGGCGGCATTGCGTCCGTCGACCACCAGGTGTCCGTCGTCGCTGGGGCCCGCGCCCGCGCTCCGGCTGACCGGGGGGCGGCCGCGAATGCCGAGCAGGGCGAGGTCGACGCGGGTCGAGGTCGTGGCGGGAAGCGTCATGGGGATTCCTAAGCGGTTCTCGGCTGGCGGTCATGGGCGGTCCGGAAGGTGCTGCGGCGAACCTGGCCTGCTTGATTGCGTCCCGATTCGTGACGGCTGCTGATGATCGTCGCCGCGATGTGCGCGGCGTCGCGGTCGATACCGAGGAAGCGCCCCGACCCCCAGGTGTGCATCCACGGCAGCCCGATGAAGCTCAGGCCGGGCACCATGGTGACGCCGCGGGTCTGCAGCGGCCGTCCGCCACCGTCGAAGGCGCTGGCCTCGATCCAGCGGTAGTCGGGTCGGTAGCCGATGGCCCAGACGATGCTTGTCACTCCCTCGGCGGTCAGATCCAGTGCGGTGGGGCCGGTCTCGGGCTCCCACACCGGTGTGTACCGGCTCGGGGGCGCGGCGGCGATACCCGCCCTGTCGATGTGGGCGTCGATGTCGGAGCAGATCGAGTTGTACACCGAGTCGGCGTGGTCGAGCGCCGCACGCAGGGTGGGAGCGAACGCCAGCGAGGAGTCGCGGCCGTCGGTGAGGGTGCCGTAGAGCTTCATGCCCTCCAGCGCGAACCGGCGCAGGTCGATGTCGCGTCCACCGTCGCGTCCGGTGACGTAGTGGTTGGTCTTCTCGATGGCCGCCTTGCCGCCCGGGTACTCCGCCGCGGGCTTGTCGTAGAGGCCCATGTCGGCCAGCCAGGTCATGCAGTCCCGGCCACGGTAGAACCGCGCCACCCTTGGGGCGTTTCCGACCGCCAGGTGCACCTGGCGGCCGGCCAGGTGCAGGTCCTCGGCGATCTGGGCGCCGGACTGGCCGGTGCCGACGACCAGGACGGCACCGTCGGGTAGCTGACCGGCGTTGCGGTACTGCTCCGAGTGGATCTGCGCGACCGCCGGTGCCAGCGAGCCCGCGAACGCCGGTATCGCCGGCAGCGGGTAGCCGCCCGTCGCGATCACCACGTGCTCGCAGCTCAGCGCTTCAGTTCCCGCGGCGGTCTGCAACGTCAGTTCGAAACCACCGTCGACAGCGTTGCGCAGCCGGGTCACCCGAGTGTGGGCACGCACCGGAGCGGTGAAGGTATCCAGCCAGCCGGCCAGCCAGCGCACGACCTCGTCGCGCGTCATGAAACCGTCCGGGTCCGGGCCGTCGTAGGTGTAACCCGGAAGGCGGCAATGCCAGTTCGGTGTGACGAGAGTGAAGTTGTCCCAGCGGCTGTCGGTCCAGGCGTGCACGGGTGTGCCCGCCTCGAGGACGACGTGCTCGACGCCGGCACGGCTCAGGTACCAACTCACCGACAGCCCGGCCTGCCCGCCGCCGACGATCGCGACGGGGAGGCGGGACCCGGCGCTCACGAGTTCTCCAGACCGGGATGCATCGCGACGACCCTGATGGCGGAGTCCGACGGGTAACGTGCGGCGGCCCGGTCGATCTGCTCCGCGGTGGCGGCCGCGGAAGTACACGCGAAGCCGTACTTGGCGCGCACCCGTTCACTGGCCTCCGTCAGTGCCCGGCCGGACCGGTCGACGAAATCGGCGACGGTGTAGGTGGCGCCCGCGGTCAGGTAGTCGTGCATCACCAGGCTCGGCGAGTAACACTGCTGTCGGACACCGTCCGGCCAGCACACGTCGAAGGTCATCTCAGGCATGCGCGAGCTCCCACCATCCCGACCCGGCGTCGGCCTCGGCGACCGGCCCGTACACGTCGGGTCTGCGGTCGCGCAGGTGGAACATGCCGGCGCGCATGATGCGGAAGGTGGCGTCGATGTCGACCTCCGCCACCGCCATGCCGCTTCCGAGAAGCGTTGTCGCCAAGATGTTTCCACCGGGATCGACGATCTTCGCGTTTCCGACGTAGCGCAGCGACCCGAAGGTGCCGCTCTGGTTGGACGCCACCCAGAACACCTGGTTGTCCAACGCGCGGGCGGTGTCGAAGAGGTTGAACCGGTACGTCCAGCGGTCGTCCTGGAGATTCTCGGCTGTTGCCGTACGTGCCGCGGGCCACGCCGACAGGCTGGCGATCACCTGGGCGCCGTTGAGCGCCATCACCCGTGCGGCTTCCGGGAAGGCTTTGTCGTAGCAGATCTGCAGGCCCACCCGCCCGACCGGGGTGTCGAACACGCCGTAGTCTGAGCCGGCCGCATACGACATTCCTTCGCCCAGTGGTTGGTGAACCTTGCGGTAGGACCCGTAGACCGTTCCGGCATCGAGCACCGCCGCTGCGTTGTAACGGGTTTCGCCGTCGTCGGCGAGTTCGCAGAAGCCGATGGCCACCACCAGGTCGCCGACGATCTCCTGGACGCGCGCGATCTCCGGCCCGTCGAGCCTGATCGCCGGCGGCAGCGAGCGGGTGGTGGTCTTCACCGTGTCGCCGTGGTTGCCCAGTGAGGACAGGTAGCCGCCGATGGCGGCCTCCGGCAGAGCGAGGAAGTCCACCCCCTTCTCGGTGGCTTCCCGGGTCAGAGAGGCGATCAGCGCGTAGTTCTGGTCGAGGTCCCTGCTGAAGTTCGCCGAGGCCGCAGCGAGTGTCGTCATCGCGGCTACACCATGTAGGTGGAGTTGATGATGGCGCCCTTTCGCGCATAGTGGATCAGCGCGTCCTGGACATCGAGCGGATGGGCGGGGATCACGCCTTCGATCAGGTCTTCCTCCCGGCCCCCGTGCAGGGCGAGGCCGAAGCGGCAGCAGAAGACCGTGCCGCCCTCGCCGATGAAGGTGCCCAGTGAGTCGTTGATGTTCTGCTCGCCGGGGAAGCCCGAGTCTCCCGTCGTCGGAAAGCCGCGGGTAGCAAGGCAATTGATCGCGCCCGGACCGTAGAAGTAGATCGCGGACTCGAACCCCTTACGCAGGGCGCGGGTGGCCTGCAGCACGGCCACGAAGCTGACCGAGGACTCATGGGCGATGCCGTGGACCAGCGTGAAGTAACTCTCGCCGTTCTCGGCCTTGTAGTCGGGAAAGATCTTGGTGCCGCCGTAGATGTTGGACCCCTTGGGCAGCGAAGGATGCGGGATCTCGGCGAGGGAGGTCTTGATGTTCTCGGCGATGGAGTCGTCAAAAGGCATGGGGTCTCCCGAATTCGAGGTGGCTGCGGATCTCGCGGCGACAGTGCCGGCGGGGCCGAGGACGGCGTTCGGCTTGTCTGATTAGATGCCCGAGCCATTGCTGACTGGTTAGGGATGGACTACGAACACGTTAGATGGTGCTCACAGCCGAAACGGGGCAGAAACACCTGCAGCGGCTTCCCTCGGTCGAGGGAGAGCCGCCGCAAGGATTGACGCGAGCTAGCCGAGAGTGAATTCAGTTGCCAGGCCGTCGATTCCGGCGCGGATGGTGTCCAGTGCAGACTGGCGCGCTTTGAGTTTGGTCGCGAGGTGCGCGCCGGCGTGCAGCGTCGTCGCCGCTTCCCGGGCGACCTGCTGCGCGCGACCGAGCACCTGGTCGGCCTCGACGATCTCGTCGAGCCAGCCTGCGGCGATCGCGTCGTCGCCGACGAACGTCGACGCCAGCGCGGTCCCGCGGTGAAACGCCGCAGGGGTCAGCCGCATCCGCATGATCTCGATGGCCGAGATCGGGATGGTCATGCCGATGGCCACCTCGATGGCCTGGCAGCGTGACTTGGGCGCCCCCACCCGGTGGTCGGCCGACAGCAACAGGAACGACCCCATCGCGATGGCAGACCCGGTGGCCGCGATGATCACCGGCACCGGGAACGTCAACACCCGCACCGACAACTCGAAGCCGCCCGCGAGCATTCCGAGCGCCGCGGCGGGATCTCCGGACTGGAACACCGCCAGATCGAATCCGCCGCTGAAGACCCGCGAGTTCCCGGCGAGCACCACGGCTTTGGCGGCGTCGGCCTCGGCCCGGTCCAGCGCCTCGTTGATCGCGCTCTGCATCGCGGGCCCGAGCACGTTCACCTTGCCGTCGTCCAAGGTGATGGTGGCCACGGAGTCCGCGATTGCATAGGAAACAGATCCGGTCATGATTCTCCCGTCGGGCCGAGGTCAGGCGGGTCGAACCTAACAGCGCCGCGACCTGCGCCACCCGCCGCGATCGGCGCGGGCCGGCAGGTGGCGGGTCAGGACGCGACGGCAAGCGCCGGTGCGACCGCAGGGGCCGACGGCGCGGACAGCAGGCGTTCGGAGCGGGCCTCCCATTCCGGGTCGGCCCAGACGACCCGCGCGGGCAGGCGCCGCCAGTACGACGGGTGAGCGCGCAGATAGCTCTGCACGCTGGCGTGTAAGACCGCGTCGGCCGGGAGTTTGCGGAACGACACCGGGTGCGCGCTGCCCGCGAGTGCGTCGACGGCGGCAGGGGTGGGGGCGCGATCCCGGTTCACCACGGCACCGGCCCTCGCCGCGCCGTCGAGCACCCAGTCCAGCGCGATGTCCGACAACGGCGTGCACGCGTGCTGCCCGCCGACGACATCACAGTGCGCGCCGCGGAACCAGACCTCCTCGATACCGTCGGCGCTCGGCGGCAGGGGCTGCACGCCGTACGGCCCGACGCCTCCGTCGATCGCCACGGCGTGCCTGGCGGCGATGACGTTGGAGAGCGGGTCGGGCGTTTCCGCCCGGGGCAGCCCCGGTACCGCGATGGTGTCCCACAGGCCCAGGAACTCGACGTCGACGGTGAGGTCGCCGCGCCCGCAGAGCTGTGCTGCCAACCGGGTGACGCGTTGCCAGTCCGACGTGCTGCGGCGAGTGCGCGGCATCGCATAGGTTCCCAGCACGTACTCCCTGAAGTCCGCGGCCGTCCACCCCGCGACGTCGGGTCCGCGCAGCACCCCCACGGTGCCGAGCACTCGGGTGAGTGCACGCGCGCAGAATGCGCCACGGCCGGCGCCGAACAGATACAGCCGGTCGCCGGGCTCCCACCGATCGACGAGGAATTCGTAAGCGTGGGACACCGAGGCGCGGGCGACGTCGAGTGCCGCCGATCGGCGGTGCCTGGTGGCGAAGCGGTTCATGCCTTCGACGGTGAGGTCGGCCGACGACCAGACGACCTGCTCGTCACCGGTCGGCAGCAGCGCAGCCAGTGCAGCGACGTTCGTCGGACCCGTCGACGTGGTGCGGTTACGGGCGTGGTCGAAGCACAGCGCGATGTTCTTCACGAAGACCCCCGGCGTCATCTGAGTGGAATGCGCTGACAGCTGAGTTTGCCAGAATCACGCCCGGGTGTCTTCGTTTTGCTGATGATTATGCGGGATCGGGCGTCGTATTCGCCTTCGTCCGGACCGGATCGGCTCGGAATCCGTGGCGGGCGGCCACATGACCGACGACCGCCTGGTCAGCCGCCCATCAGCATGCGCCACTGGTCCAGATTGCTCGCCCGGTAGACGTAGTTGGTGCGCTTGACGTCGGAGAGAGACGCGCTCGGTTCGGTGGAATACCAGTGCCCCGGGAAGACGGTCGGATCGCCGGGCAGCTGGGCGAGCGCCTGCAGGCTGCGGAACATCTCGTCGGCGTCACCACCGGGGAAGTCGGTGCGGCCGCAACCGTCGAGGAACAGGGTGTCGCCGGCGACGAGTCGGCCGTCGAGCAGGAAGCACTGGCTGCCGGGGGTGTGACCGGGCGTGTGCAGCAGTTCGATGTCGATGTCACCGACGGTGACCTTGTCGCCGTGCTGGTGGGCTGTCAGCTCGCTGGGCGCGATACCGGTGATGCGTGAAACCCAGTCCGCTTCATGGGCGTTGACGTGGACCGGCACGCTGACCCGCTCCAGCAGCTCGGCCAGGCCCTTGAGCTCGAACCCCATCATCGAACCGCCGACGTGGTCGGGGTGGTGGTGGGTGACCAGCACACCGGAGAGATGCTGGCCGTCGGCTTCCAGCGCGTCCACCAGGTCGCCGGCCGCGTAGGCGGGATCCACCACCACGGTGTCGCCGGTTTCCCGGTCTCCGATCAGGTAGGCGAAGTTGCGCATCTGCTGGGCGATCATGTCGCCTGCCGCGAAGTCGCGCCCCGACAGCAGTTGCTTGAAGTAGAGCCGGTTCGAGTCAGCCATGACGGCCAGCGTATGCATGTGGCGGCGTCGGCACCGCGCTCAGGGTCGCGCTATGCCCGCCGAACCGGCCCTCCCGGGCGTTCTCGACGGACCGGGTCCGTCGGGCGTCCGCAGTGACCAGCGGTTTGGCGACTGAATCTCCGAGAATGTACCCTCTTTAAGGCCCATCGCTGCGCGGTGGGCTTCAGTACCCAAGCAAGGCAGCAGCGCCCCCTTAGCTCAGTCGGTAGAGCGTTTCCATGGTAAGGAAAAGGTCAACGGTTCGATTCCGTTAGGGGGCTCGGTGGACACCGGGGCGAGCGAAGCGACTTCGAGGAGCTTGCGCGCGAACGGTTACGCCGTCATGGCGGTGTAGCTCAGCTGGTTAGAGCGCACGACTCATAATCGTGAGGTCGGGGGATCGAGCCCCCCCACCGCTACACGCAGTACGAGAAGACCGAGTTTTGAGAAAGAGGCACCTGACGTGGCGTCCAGTACAGACGTTCGGCCGAAGATCACTTTGGCGTGCGAGGTGTGCAAGCACCGCAACTACATCACGAAGAAGAACCGTCGCAACGATCCCGACCGACTCGAGATCAAGAAGTTCTGCCCGAACTGCGGCAAGCACCAGGCTCACAAAGAGTCGCGCTGAGCGAGACAACCCGGACCGGGGCGCCGTCGGTTCCCGGTTGCTGAGGTCGACTAGGTAGGTTCAACACTCGTGTCTTTCTTGGACGGTCTCGTCGGGTTGCACTTCCGCTATCCCGACCACTACGTGGTCGGCCGCGAGAAGATACGCGAGTACGCCGTCGCGGTCAAGAACGACGACCCGGCGTTCTTCGACGAGAAGGCCGCCGCAGAACTCGGTCACGACGCACTTCCGGCCCCGTTGACGTTCATCTCGGTGTTCGGTTACCAGGCCCAGTCGGCCATGTTCGCCGCGGCCAACATCAGCATCACCGACGCCCAGATCGTGCAGGTCGACCAGATACTGAAGTACCTGAAGCCGATCAAGGCCGGCGACACGCTTTACTGCGAGGTGTACATCGATTCGATCCGAAAAGCCCACGGCACCGACATCATCACCACCAAGAACATCATCTCCAACGGCGACGGCGAGATCGTCCAGGAGAGCTACACCACCCTGGCGGGGCGTAGCGAAGAAGACGGAGAGAGTGGCTTCAGCAATGGCACTGCGTGAGTTCAGTTCGGTCAAGGTCGGCGATCAGCTGCCCGAGAAGGTCATCCCCCTGACCAGGGGTGACCTTGTGAACTACGCCGGGGTGTCCGGCGACCTGAACCCGATCCACTGGGACGACGAGATCGCCAAGCAGGTCGGCCTCGACACCGCCATCGCGCACGGCATGCTCACCATGGGTCTCGGCGGCGGCTACGTCACGTCCTGGGTCGGCGATCCCGGCGCGGTGACCGAGTACAACGTGCGCTTCACCGCGGTCGTGCCCGTGCCCAACGACGGCACCGGCGCCGAGATCGTCTTCAACGGACGCGTGAAATCCGCCGATCCCGAGACGAAGACGATCGTGATCGCAATCAGCGCCACCGCCGGCGGCAAGAAGATCTTCGGTCGCGCGATCGCCAACGCCAAGCTGGCGTGAGCGGGTGCTGATATGGCTCTGAAGACAGACATCCGGGGAATGGTCTGGAAATACCCCGACACCTACGTCGTCGGCCGCGAGCAGGTCCGGCAGTACGCGAAAGCCGTCAAGGCCACCGACCCGGCGTCCCACGACGAGGACGCGGCCGCCGCGCTCGGGCACAGCGGCATCGTCGCGCCGCTGACCTTCATGTCGATCTTCGCGGTGATGATCCAGACGCACTTCTTCCAGAACGTCGACATCGGCATGGAGACGATGCAGATCGTCCAGGTCGACCAGAAGTTCCTGTTCCACCAGCCGATCAAGGCCGGCGACGAACTCACCGGCACCATGTACGTCCAGTCGGTGGACGAGCGCTTCGGAGCCGACATCGTCACCACCCGCAACGTGGTCGCCAGGCCGGACGGCGAGGTCGTGATGGAGTCCTACACGACGCTGATGGGCCACGAAGGCGACAACTCGATCTCGGTGAAGTGGGATCCCGAAACGGGCCAGGTCGTCCGCAAGGCCGCCGGCGAATAACCGGCCCGCGGGGCAGGCAATTAGTAACTCCGCCCGGGTGCGCGCTACACTCGGACCTCGGGGTTTGCCCAGTTAAGCGCGCTGTCCGTCGGCTTTGATCGACCGAACGGAGAGCGCGCGAATTGTGTGGGCCCCTGACCCGCTATGAAGGGGCGTAGCTCAACTGGCAGAGCAGCGGTCTCCAAAACCGCAGGTTGCAGGTTCAAGTCCTGTCGCCCCTGCAACTGAATACTCGACAAGCGTGGACACTGGAAGGTGACCACGCGAGACATACGATCAGAAAAGGAAGTATGCGGTGAGCGACGAGCGCGAAGGTGCCGGCTCCGCAGACACCGGCGCCGGAACTGACAGCGGTGACACCGGTGGCCACACAGCGGTCGTGACACGCCCGCTGCGGCCCACAGGCAAGCGGTCGCGGCGCGGTGCGGTGACCGAGGCCGACGCCAGGGACACCGACGACGCACCCGAGACCGATGGTTCGGGCGGCAAAGACGACGGCAACAAGGGCGGCGGGACCAAGAAGACCGCCAGGAAGCCCAAGGACGGACCGTCGCGTAACCCGTTCGCGTTCGTCCTGAACTACCTGCAGGAAGTCATCGCGGAACTGCGCAAGGTCATCTGGCCGAACCGCAAGCAGATGGTCAGCTACACGACCGTCGTGCTGGCGTTCCTCATATTCATGGTGGCGATGATCGGGTTCACCGACCTCGGTCTGGGCAAGCTCGTGATGATGGTGTTCGGCTGACCCCGATAGGTCGGCGAACGCTGACAGCGAAATTCAGAGAGGACTGACACGTGACTAGCTTCGAGGGCCAAGAGCCTTCGGGTGACACCGTCGACACCATTGATGTCGATGAGGCCAACGCGGGATCCGACGCGGGATCCGATTCGGGGGCCGACGATGCTGCGCCTGCCGAGGTGACCGAGGCTGCCGAATCCGATGTCGCCGCCGAAGCGGCTGCTGAATCCGATGTCGCCGCCGAAGCGGCTGCCGAATCCGATGTCGCCGCCGAAGCGGCTCCGGAGGAGGAAGAGGAAGACCCCGCCGTAGCGCTGAAGAAAGAGCTTCGCCTCAAGCCGGGCGACTGGTACGTCATCCACTCCTACGCCGGCTACGAGAACAAGGTGAAGGCCAACCTCGAGACCCGCGTGCAGAACCTGGACGTCGGCGACTACATCTTCCAGGTCGAGGTGCCCACCGAAGAGGTCACCGAAATCAAGAACGGCCAGCGCAAGCAGGTCAATCGCAAGGTGCTGCCCGGCTACATCCTGGTCCGCATGGAGCTCAACGACGAGTCGTGGGGCGCGGTGCGCAACACCCCCGGCGTGACCGGCTTCGTCGGCGCGACGTCACGGCCGTCGCCGCTGTCGCTCGACGACGTCGTGAAGTTCCTGCTGCCGCCCGCCTCGGCGAAGAAGCCCGGGAAGAGCACAGCCGGTGCGGCCGCATCCTCCGAGGCCTCGATGGAGCGTCCGGAGATCCTCGTGGACTTCGAGGTCGGCGAGTCCGTCACCGTCATGGACGGCCCGTTCGCGACGCTGCCTGCGTCCATCAGCGAGGTCAACGCCGAACAGCAGAAGCTCAAGGTGCTGGTGTCCATCTTCGGACGTGAGACCCCCGTCGAACTGACCTTCAACCAGGTCGCCAAGATCTAACCGGCATACGTGCCCTAGAAAGAGAAAAGGAACACCACAGCATGGCCCCGAAGAAGAAGGTCACCGGGCTGATCAAGCTGCAGATCCAGGCCGGGCAGGCCAACCCCGCCCCGCCGGTGGGTCCCGCGCTCGGTCAGCACGGCGTCAACATCATGGAATTCTGCAAGGCGTACAACGCCGCGACCGAGTCGCAGCGCGGCAACGTCATCCCGGTGGAGATCACGGTCTACGAGGACCGCAGCTTCACGTTCGCGCTGAAGACCCCGCCTGCGGCGAAGCTGCTGCTCAAGGCGGCCGGCGTGGCCAAGGGTTCCGGTGAGCCGCACAAGACCAAGGTCGCCAAGGTGACCTGGGATCAGGTGCGCGAGATCGCCGAGACCAAGAAGGAAGACTTGAACGCCAACGACATCGATCAGGCGGCCAAGATCATCGCCGGGACCGCCCGGTCGATGGGCATCACCGTCGAATAACGCCGAGTGATGTCCGTCGAGACTGCACCGAGGGCGACAAAGTCCGAGTGAGGACCACCCTGAGCGCAGTTTCGACTCAGTTCAGTAATCCGTGGGAGGGCCAGCTCCGGCCCGCTTAGATGGACGCTCTTCGCGCGAGCGCTCATCGCACCACAACTCATCAACTAGGAGAAACCAATGAGCAAGAACAGCAAGGCATTCCGCGAGGCCGCCGAGAAGATCGACAAGACCCGGCTGTACACGCCCCTGGAGGCTGCGAAGCTGGCCAAGGAGACGGCGTCGAAGAAGCAGGACGCCACCGTCGAGGTCGCGATCCGGCTCGGTGTCGATCCCCGCAAGGCCGACCAGATGGTGCGCGGCACCGTGAACCTGCCGCACGGCACCGGCAAGACCGCGCGCGTCGCGGTGTTCGCCGTGGGTGAGAAAGCGGAAGCCGCCGTCGCCGCAGGTGCCGATGTGGTCGGCAGCGACGACCTGATCGAGAAGATCCAGGGCGGGTTCCTGGACTTCGACGCGGCGATCGCCACGCCTGACCAGATGGCCAAGGTCGGCCGGATCGCGCGCATCCTCGGCCCGCGTGGCCTGATGCCGAACCCCAAGACCGGCACCGTCACCCCCGATGTGGCCAAGGCCGTGTCGGACATCAAGGGCGGCAAGATCAACTTCCGTGTCGACAAGCAGGCCAACCTGCACTTCGTGATCGGCAAAGCATCGTTCGACGAGAAGTCGCTGACCGAGAACTACGGCGCCGCGCTCGACGAGATCCTGCGTGCCAAGCCGTCCTCGTCGAAGGGCCGCTACCTGAAGAAGGTCGTCGTCTCGACCACCACCGGACCGGGTATCCCGGTCGACCCGGCGGTCACCCGGAATTTCACGGAGGAGTAGGCGGCAGCCCCATCCGACCATGAGAAAACCCCGCACCGAGGTGCGGGGTTTTCTCGTTGGGAGTGCTCCTCGGTCACCGCATGCGTCCGGCCCCGGTTGATGCCACCGCCCCCCACGAACGATGGTTCAACGTCCCGGGCCCAGAGGATCGACGCCGTTTCCCCCAATAACCCCGATGTGGTGGCCGAGAAGCACCCCCACAGCAACATAGCACTGAGCGGCAGAGTTGGGGTGCTCATCGAAGATTTCGTCCGGCAGAAGTGGAGCGCAGCGGGTTCTCCTGCGGTTTCGCGCGGACCCATCGATGGGACCGCTGCCGCGGGTGCGATCCCGGTCGTGGATGTTGATTTCGTCAGCAAACGAATCTGTGTCCGCCGGTTGGGGATCTTCTCGTGTTTCGCACCGGGGAGTGGCGATTCGGCAATCGAGTCGGCCCTCACGAAGTGGTACGCGCCTGGCATTCCCCGAGACGGCGCCGCAGAAAGGCCTGCGCGGGGCGAGCCGATGAATTCTGGCTCGTGTGGGCGCGGTGGATCGGCGCGGGTCGACACGACGGTGCCCGACCGCTGCAACCGCGGATCGTCGGTGGAAATATCGCCGACAAAAGTTTGCTGTTTGCCCGTGCGGTCACGCCCGATTGTGTGATCGTTGACGCATGCGTCATCAGGCCCGAGCGCTGGTGCTTGTCTTCCTGTCCCTGTTGACCGCGATGGCGTTGGGCATCGCGTCGGCGTTCATGGGAGCGGTGGCGCTGGGCGCCACCGCGCTGATCGTGCCAGGCACCGGAACCCCGAACGCGAACATCGTCGACGACTACCTCGACAACGCATGGGACCGCTACATCGACGGCGTCGTATGCACGGTCGCCGACGAATGCGACAACCCCGACCTCGTCGGCATCAACTACCCGGCCTCCTTCTGGCCCGTCTCGTTCATCCCCGGATGGTGCGTGGCCGGCCGTTGCGAGAAGTGGAACGTCTCCGTCGGCGAAGGCACCGACAACCTGATCGAGGCGTTGACGCCCTTCCTGGATGAGGCGTCCACCGAGGCCGTCTACTTGATGGGCTACTCCCAGGGGGGCGCCGTGATCGCCAACACCCTGGCGTACCTGGACACTCGCGAGCTTCCGGAATCGGTGAAGGACCGGTTGAAGGTCGTCACCATCGGTGGCATCGAGAACCCCGACGGTGGGCTGTGGCAGCGGCTGGCATGGTTGCGGTTCCTGCTCGGCGACCCGATACCGATCCTCGACCTGTCCTTCGAGCCGGGCATGGCCGTCGATACGGGGATCGCTTCCACCACAATCGGTTTCAAATATGACCCGGTGGTCTACGCGCCCCGCTACTGGGGCAACCTGCTCGCGGTCCTCAACATGATCGCCGCGTTCGACACCGTGCACGGGTACTACCTGTCGCCCAACGGAAACGACGAGACGGCAACACTGCCCTACGGCTACACCCCCGGCACGCTCGCGCCGCAGCTGAACTGCGACCTGAACCCGGCGAATTGCCGCACCGACAGCTACGGCAACACCTACATCATGGTACCCGCGACGAGCCTGCCCCTGACGAACCTGATTCGGTCATTGGCAGATTCGATCGGCATCGGCAAACTGGCCAAGCCGTTCATCGACCTGTGGGAGCCGATCCTGACCGTCATGGTCGACCTCGGCTTCGACTGGAGCGGCGACCCCGGGGTGACGCGGAGCTCGACGATCCTGCCGTTCAAGATCTTCCAGAACTGGTTCAAGGTCGGCGTCGACCTCGCCGTCGCCACGGTCAAGGGCATCGAGGCATTCCTCGGGAACTTCGGAATCGATTCGGCGGCAACACGATTGCGGGTCGCCCAGGACACCGAGTTCGCCCCGCTGTCGGCAGCCGCTGACCCGGCGGAGACCGGGAAGTCGGCGACCGCGGAGGACGAGACGACGGAGGCGGGCGGAACCCCGCAGGACGACGGTGCCGTGCCGAGCGAAGAGGTCGAAGAGGCCGACGCGACCGAGGACGTCGTCGCCGAAGAGGCCGACGCGACCGAGGATGTCGTCGCCGAAGACGAAGTCGTCACCGAGGTGGGTGAGGAGGCCGCCGAGGACGTCACGCAGGAAGAAGAGGTCGTCACGCAGGAGGCCGCCGAGGACGTCACGCAGGAAGAAGAGGTCGTCACGCAGGAGGACGAGGTGACCGACGCGGACGCGACGGACGCGGACGACTCCGACGACGCCGCCGACACGGATACCGACACAGCCTCCGACGACGGCGCGGAGGGCGAAACCAGAGCCGCGGCCTGAGGGCCGTCAAAGGAGAGTCCCCCGCGATCAGGCGCGCGGGGGATTCTTCTGTGTGAGCCTCGGGGCCGCCGGCCCCGGTGATCAGGCGGCGGCGCCCGGCTTCAGGTAGGTGACGAGGCTGACGTCGATGGCCTCGTCGATGAAGTAGTACTGGCAGCCGGTCAGGTACTTCATGTACCGGTTGTAGTTCTCCTCGTCGGTGGCCGCGATCGCCTCGTCCTTCGCGGCTTCCAGCCGGCTGGACCAGATGCCGAGGGTCTTGATGTAGTGGTTGCGCAGCGACAGGGTCTCGGGCACGACGAAGCCCGCCTTCTCGCCGTGCTCGACCATCATCTGGGTAGTCGGCACGCGACCGCCCGGGAAGATCTCGGTGATCATGAACTTGACGAAACGGGCCAGCTCGAAGGTCAGCTTCTTGCCGCGCTCGGCCAGGTCGTACGGGTGGTAACCGACGCTGCTCTGCACCGTCATCCGGCCGTCGTCCGGCAGGATCTCGAAGCACGTCTTGAAGAAGTCGTCCCAGCGGTCCTTGCCGAAGTGCTCGAACGCCTCGATGGACACGATCCGGTCGACGGGGGAGTGAAACTGTTCCCAGCCTTCGAGGCGCACGTCGAAGGTGCGCTCGCTGCCGACCTTGCTCAGCAGCTGGTTGCAGTAGGCCTGCTGGTTCTTGCTCAGGGTCAGACCGATGACGTTGACGTCGTACTTCTCCATCGCGCGCTGCAGCGTCAGACCCCAGCCGCAGCCGACCTCGAGCAGCGTCATCCCGGGCTTGAGGTCCAACCGGTCAAGGTGCTGGTCGACGTTGGCGATCTGCGCCTCGGACAACGTGGCGTTGGGCCCGGTGAAGAAGGCGCAGCTGTACTTGCGCGTGGGATCCTGGAACACGCCGAAGAAATCATCCGACAGGTCGTAATGGGCCTGAATGTCCTCGAAGTGAGGAGTCATATCCTTCGTGCCGGTGGATTGATCAGACATATTTCCCTTGCTCCGCCTTGAGGACGATGTGGAGACCGTACCGAAAGCGCGGCCCGACTTTCTGCAAACACGCGCCCTGAAGCGTTCACCCTAGCGTTTGGGCGTTCCGCCGATCCAATCCCCGCCCGGGGCGGCTACTTGGCGAGAGTGAACTGGTTGACGTCGATGTAGCCGATCCGAAACCCGTCGGCGCAGCCTGTCAGATAGTGCATGTACCGGTCGTACACCTCTTGTGACTGCACGGCGACGGCTTCGTCTTTGTGGGCCTGCAGCGCCGCTGCCCACAGGTCCAGCGTGCGGGTGTAGTGCGGCTGCAGTGACTGGGTGCGGGTCAGCTCGAAGCCCGGCTTCGCCGCGTGCTCGCCGACGAGCTCGATGGTCGGCAGATAGCCGCCGGGGAAGATCTCGGTGAGGATGAACTTGACGAACTTGGCCACAGAGATGGTCAACGGCATGCCACGTTCGGTCATCTGGGGCAGCGTCAGCGCTGTGATGGTGTGCAGCAGCATCACGCCGTCCTCGGGGAGCGCCCGGTAGGCCATCGCGAAGAAGTCGTCCCAGCGGTCCCGGCCGAAGTGTTCGAACGCGCCGATCGACACTATGCGGTCGACGGGCTGATCGAACTCCTCCCAGCCCTGCAGCAGCACCCGCTTGGAACGAGTGCTGCCGTTGTCGTCCAGCGCGGCGAAGACCTGCTCGACGTGCGCCTTCTGGTTCTCGCTCAGCGTCAGGCCGATCACGTTGACGTCGTAGCGCTCGACGGCCCGCATCATGGTCGAGCCCCAGCCGCAGCCGATGTCGAGCAGCGTCATCCCCGGCTGCAGGCCGAGCTTGCCCAGCGCGAGGTCGACCTTCGCGAGCTGCGCCTGCTCCAGCGTCATGTCGTCGCGCTCGAAGTAGGCGCAGCTGTAAGTCTGCGACGGATCCAGGAACAACCGGAAGAACTCGTCGGACAGGTCGTAGTGGGCTTGGACGTCGGCGAAGTGCGGTTTGAGATTTCGTTTGGCGGGGGCCATGGCGCTCGGTCTTCCTTGGGACACTGCCCGAAGAGGATCTTCTGAAAACGGCGGTTGTGTGCCCGCTTCGCATGCTACGTGCATTCTGACCTGCACGAATTGACGCAAAGGTCAGGGGGCCTCGGCGAACGTCGTCTTCAATTCGCCGACGATATCGTCCCACAGCGGCTCGGGGAGCTCGTGTCCCATGCCGTCGAAGAGCACCAGTCGCGCGCCTGGGATCGCCCGGGCGACCGCGCGCCCGCCGGACGGCCGCATCAGCTTGTCGGCCTTGCCGTGGATGACGACGGTCGGCGCGGTCGTCTGCTTGTTGTACTTGCGCAGGCTGCCGCTGCCGGTGATCGCATTGAACTGCCGCGCGACGCCATAGGGATTGAACGCGCGGTCGTAGAACGCCATGGCGTCGGCGCGCAGCGTCTCCGCCGGCCGCGGATAGCCGGGGCTGCCGATGATGCGGCTGACTCGGACCGAGTTCTCGATGATCACCTCACGTGGCGAGTTCGGCGCCGGTCCGGTGATGACGGCGAGGAGGTGCCGCGGCCCCGGCGGCGGCAGGAGCGCCTGGTTGTTCGACGAGAAGATCACGCCGAGCGTCTTGGTGCGCTCAGCGTGCCGCGCCGCGACGATCTGCGCGATCATCCCGCCCATCGATCCTCCGACCACATGCGCGCGGTCGATGTCGAGGTGGTCGAGCAGCGCCGCCGCGTCGTCGGCCATGTCCTCGAGCGTGTAGAGCGCCGGGCTGGGCCAGCCGAGCGCTGACCGGATCATGTTGCCGACCCGCGAACCCTTTGTGCGCTCCCCGTCGAAATAGGTCGACAGCCCGACGTCGCGGTTGTCGAAACGGATCACCCGCAGGCCCTGGTCGACGAGCTTGCGGCAGAAGTCCTCCCGCCAGAACAGCAGCTGTGCGCCGAGCCCCATGATGAGCAGGACGGCCGGGTCGTCGGGGTTGCCCATGTCCTCGTAGTGGATCTTCAGATCACCCGACGGCGCCTTGCCTTCGCGGATTTCCATAGATGCGTCAGACCTCCAGGTCGCTTTCTTTGTGCTCCCTGCTGATCTCGACCATGAAGTTGGCGAAGTACCCGGTGAGCTGTGGATCGCTCATCATCTGCCAGCGCGGAGCCAGCAGCTTCATGTAGCGCTCGACGTAGAGGAACTGCTTGCCGATGAGGACCAGCTCGCGCGGCAGCTTGACGTCGTAGGCGTCGGCCAGGGCGGAGAGCTGCTTGCCGATCTCGGCGTAGCTCATGTCGCCCAGCGACGTCGCGGTCAGCGGGGTGGCGAACTTCTCGAGATCCTTGGCCGCCTGCGCCTCGGGCTTGACGGTGCCCACCGCGCCCATCATCACGACGATCTTGCCCGCCGTGGCGTGGTCCTTCTTCACCAGCAACGCGTGCACCAGCTCTCGCAGCAACCAGCGGGTGCGCGGGTCGATGCGGCCCATGATGCCGAAGTCGAAGAACACGATCTTGCCGTCGTCGTCGACGTACAGATTGCCCGCGTGCAGGTCACCGTGGAACAGGCCGTGGCGCAGGCCGCCTTCGAAGAGGCTGAACAGCAGCGCCTTCACCAGCTCGGTGCCGTCGAACCCCTTCTTGCGGATCGCGGCGACGTCGTCGATGCGCACCCCGGTGATGCGCTCCATCGTCAAGACCCGCTCGCTGGTCAGATCCCAGTACACCTGGGGCACCCGGATGTTGCGGCCCAGCGGCGAGGCGTGCATGTGCGCGAGCCAGGCGTCCATCGACTGGGCCTCCAGGCGGAAGTCCAGCTCCTCGGCGAGGTTGTCGGCGAAGTCGGCGACGACGTCCTGCGCCGACAGCCGCTGTCCCAGCTTCGCGAACTCGACCAGCCGCGCGCCCCGCTTGAGGATCTGAAGATCAGCTGCCACCCGGCGGCGGATACCCGGCCGCTGGATCTTGACCACGACCTCCTCACCGGAGTGCAGCGTGGCGTAGTGCACCTGCGCGATCGAGGCCGAGGCGAACGGTTTGTCGTCGAACGACTTGAACAGGTTCTGCGGTTCGTCGCCGAGGTCCTCGCGGAACAGCTTGTGGATGGCGTCGGAGTCGGCGGGCGGCACGCGGTCGAGCAGGCTGCGGAACTCCCGCGACAGGGGTTCCCCGAACGCGCCCGGGCTGGACGCGATGATCTGGCCGAACTTGACGTAGGTGGGCCCCAGGTCGGCGAAGGTCTGCGGGATCTGCTTGACGATCTTCTGCTGCAGCGAGCCGCGGCCGGCGAGCTTGCCGATGACGCGGGCGCCGGTACGGGTCACCTGCCACCCCGTGGCGCCGACGCGGGCTGCTTCGACGGGCAGGGGCACCCGGTCCAGCTTGGCGAGCTCGCGATGCTGTGCCTTTCGGGTGGTGCTCATAGCTGCAGTGTCTCAAAATGCGCGCGTCGGTGAAAAAAGGTGTGTGCCCGGTCACAGTCAGGCGAAGGCATCCTCGAGTTCGGTGCGGCTGCGGACGGGGTCGCTGCCCGGTTGATAGGTGGGCAGGGTGTGCGGCGCCAACGCGGGATCGACGCCGTCGGCGACGCGGGCCTTGGCCTGTTCGAACTCCGGCACCGGACCCGCCGCGACGTGGATGCCGTTGATGATCGACCACACCATGGCGCGCCGGGCCGTGCGCTCGACGATGTTCGGGTTGCGGTGCTGGATCAGCCCCATCGCCCACGGCGGCATGGTGTCGCGGACGGCCCAGTTGAGCCCGCTCTGCGGCATCGGCAGGCCGGGGCCGGTCGCCATCGCGGTGCCGTAGGTGACGGCCAACTTCGGCAGGTAGGACTTCAGGCAGTCCAGCGTCTCCTGCTTGGTGGACGGCAGGTCGGTGCCGCCGAGGGCGTGCCCGACGCGCACGAACTCACCGTAGTAGCGGTCGATCTGCTTGCCCCGCAACGGTTGTGAA
>Ga0209347_1001370_pt1 | contig 40868 bp, 39 predicted proteins | sample AutmiccommuBRH23_FD_187382 | JGI IMG/M metagenome (GOLD analysis project Ga0209347, IMG submission 187382) | Deep subsurface microbial communities from Mt. Terri, Switzerland - Autotrophic microbial communities BRH/23 (SPAdes) (version 2) | ecosystem: Environmental > Aquatic > Deep subsurface >... | reverse complement strand
GCGCACCTCCGGGCCGTGCTCGACGGGCACGAGTTCGAGCGGCCGGAGTTCGCGCGTCGCGGAGCCGTCACGTGACCCCGCCACACACCGTCCTGGTCACGTTGGGCCAGACTGGGGCCCGCGGGTTGGAAGCATGGACCCATCGACCAGAGGAGTACAGATGAAGCTGGAGACCGTGCTGCGGCAGTCCGAGTCCGACATACTCGACGAGGCGTTCAGCGCCCTGCGGCGCTCGCAGGTGGCCCACTACGAGAGGGCCGGAGAGACGTTCACCCGGGACCGGCTGGCCAAGCTGTTCGGCCTCGTCGTCGACGCCATCGAGACGCGCAGCCTCGTCCCGCTCTCCGCCTACGCGGACCGCATCGCCTCCGAGCGGTTCGAGGCTGGTTTCGACATCTCCGAGGTGCAGATGGCCTTCAACTCGCTCGAGGAGGCGATGTGGCGCCGGATCGTCAGCGCCGAGCCCCCCGACGCGCTCGCCGAGGCGATCGGACTGCTGAGCACCGTCCTCGGGTTCGGCAAGGACACCATGGCACGCAAGTACGTCTCCCTCGCCTCACGCAAGCACGTTCCGTCGCTCGACCTCACGGCGCTCTTCTCCGGGGTCGAGGAAGGCTCGCCCGAGGGCTGAGCGTGCCGTGCCGCCGACACACCCGGACAACGCGAGTGGCTCGCGCTGCAGCTGCGGTGAGTGCGCAGTCAGCGGGTGTGTCGCGAGGGAGGAGACCCCGCCACAGGCAGAGGTATGCCGCTGGGCTGAGTCAGCCCAGCGGCATACGGCGTGCTCGGGGTTGCGGCTACGTCACCAGCCGCGCTCGGCCAGCCGGTGCGGCTGGGGGATCTCGTCGACGTTGATGCCGACCATCGCCTCGCCCAGGCCTCGGGAGACCTTGGCGATGACGTCGGGGTCGTCGTAGAAGGTCGTCGCCTTGACGATCGCCTCGGCGCGCTGGGCCGGGTTGCCGGACTTGAAGATGCCGGAGCCGACGAAGACACCCTCGGCGCCGAGCTGCATCATCATCGCCGCGTCCGCCGGAGTGGCGATACCGCCCGCGGTGAAGAGCACGACGGGCAGCTTGCCGGCCTTGGCGACCTCGGCGACGAGCGCGTAGGGCGCCTGCAGCTCCTTCGCGGCCACGTACAGCTCGTCCTCCGGGAGGTTGTGCAGGCGACGGAGCTCGGCGCGGATCTGGCGCATGTGCGTCGTCGCGTTGGACACGTCGCCGGTTCCGGCCTCGCCCTTGGAGCGGATCATCGCCGCGCCCTCGGTGATCCGGCGCAGGGCCTCCCCGAGGTTCGTGGCCCCGCAGACGAAGGGCACGGTGAACTGCCACTTGTCGATGTGGTTGGCGTAGTCGGCGGGGGTGAGGACCTCCGACTCGTCGATGTAGTCGACGCCCATGCTCTGGAGCACCTGGGCCTCGACGAAGTGACCGATGCGGGCCTTGGCCATGACGGGGATCGACACCGCGGAGATGATGCCGTCGATCATGTCGGGGTCGCTCATCCGGGACACGCCGCCCTGGGCGCGGATGTCGGCCGGAACGCGCTCGAGGGCCATGACCGCAACGGCGCCGGCGTCCTCCGCGATCTTGGCCTGCTCGGCGTTGACGACGTCCATGATGACGCCGCCCTTGAGCATCTCGGCCATCCCCCGCTTGACGGGTGACGTGCCGGTGGCGCTGTCGGGCTGGGGCTGAGACGGGGTCTCGGGTGTGCTCACGCTCGTCCTGCTTTCGTGCTCGGTTGTTCCACAAATCGTAGGCCCATCGCACCGATCCGCTTGACCGCCTCCGGTGAGGCACGTCGGCTCCGAACCGGTGGGCGGCCGGCCCGCAGGCGCGAGGGTGTGGTCGGGTCCTCATGGCGGAGGCATATCCGGATGCACGTCGAGCGACTCGCGCAGTGACCCGTGTGGCGGGTCAGTGCGTGAGTGCGCGTTCGACCTGGATGCGTCGACCTCCCCTGGATGCGCCTCGCGGTCGGCCCGCTTGACCTGGATGCGTCGGCTTGAGGCGACGCATCCAGGTCATCGCGACCGAGGGCCGGGAGCCCGAGAGGCCGACCGCCGCGAGCGGCTGGCGGGCGGCCACCCCGTCCCGACGCACGCCGACGGGGTCAGGCAGCCAGTCCCGGGGGCATCTCCTCGTCGAACTCGACGGTGCGCGGCAGGGGCGTGTGCCCGGCGAGACGGAAGAGGCGCACGGCCAACTTGCGGCGGACGCGGCGGACGTCGGTCACCGCGTCGTTGTGGAAGCGCCGGGCGAGCTGGACGCGGTTGCAGGCGGAGCGCAGCCGCCCGAGGTGGTCGACGGCGAGCGGTCCGTCGTCGCGGAGCGCCGCGCAGACCTCCCCGGTCAGCGAGACCTGGAGCGCCTCCGTGAGGTCGTTCTCGACGGCCTCTCGGATCTCGCCGTGCTCGCCCGGGTTCTCGAGGGACTCCGCCGCCGCGTTCGCGAGGATGAGTGATGTCGCTCCGTCGAGCAGACCGCTGTGGGCGAGCTCGAGCGAGGCCTCCGCACGGCGCACCAGCTGGGCGTCGAGCGCCGCCAGGGTGCCGGTGAGGCGCACGTGCAGCCGGTCGAGCCGTGCCGCGGTGTAGGTGAGGTACCAGGCGATGATGACGAGGACGAAGAGCGTCGCGAAGACCCACGACAGGACGTCGGTCATCGGGCACTCCCGCGCAGGAAGCGGTTCCACCGCGTGGAGGGCTCCGCCTGGGCAGCCAGGCTCCCCTCGATGACGGTCTCGTAGACGGCCCGGATCTGCTCGGCCACGACCGACCAGTCGAACAGGTGGGCCCGCGCCTGGCCGGCCTCGGCGAGCACGCTGCGGCGCTGCGGGTCCTGCAGCAGGCCGGTCAGCTGCTCGGCGAGGTGGGCCGGGTCCTCGTTGCGGAACATCGCCCCGACGGCACCGCCATCGAGGACACGGGAGAAGGCCGCCAGGTCACTGGCGAGGACGCACGCACGGGCGGCCATCGCCTCGATGAGGATGATCCCGAAGCTCTCACCGCCGGTGTTCGGAGCGACGTAGACGTCGGCCGACGCCAGGAGCGAGGCCTTGTCCGCGTCAGACACCGCGCCGAGGAACTCGGTCGCGCCGCGCACCCGGTCCGGCCACCCCTCGCTGGCCTCGGCCGGGTCCCCGGGTCCGGCGACGAGCAGGCGCAGCCCGGGAACCTGGTCGAGGACGGCCGGCAGGGCAGCAGCGAGCACCGGCAGCCCCTTTCGGGACTCGTGCATCCGTCCGAGGAAGGCGACCGTGGGCCGGTCGGGGGTGCTCTGCCACTCCGGTCGCTGCGGCGCTGAGGCGAACCGCTCGACGTAGACGCCGTTGGGGATGACGACCGCGTCTCCGCCGATGTGCGTCGTCACGGTCCGCCGGGCGTCCTCGCTGACGGCGATACGGGCAGCCACCTTCTCCAGGGAGGGCCGGATGATCGGGTAGGCCGTCTGCATGGTGCGCGACCGGATCATCGAGGTGTGGAAGGTCGCGACGATCGGCCCGTCCGCCCCCATGAGGGCGAGGACGCTGACGCTCGGAGCCATCGGCTCGTGGATGTGGAGGACGTCGAACCGGCCGTGGTCGAGCCAGCGGCCGACCTTGGCGGCGGTCACCGGACCGAAGCTCAGGCGGGCGACCGAGCCGTTGTAGCGCACCGCAGTGGCTCCGCCCGCGGAGACGACGTAGTCGGGCAGCGCGGTCTCGCTCTCGGCCGGCGCGAGGACCGAGACCTCCTCCCCCTCGCCGATGAAGTGCTCGGCGAGGTCGCGGACGTGGAACTGGACCCCTCCGGGCACGTCGAAGGAGTAGGGGCAGACGATCCCGATCCTCATCCGGCGCCCCGGTCCGAGTCGGGGTCGGAGACATGGTCCGAGTCGGGGTCGGGCCGCTGGTCCAGGTCGTCGACGAAGACCCGCTGCAGCATGTGCCAGCTCGAGGTGTGCTCGCGGATCGTCGGTGTCAGGTGGTCGGCACACTGCTGGATGAGGTCCTGGGCCTTGGCCGCGGTGGGACCCTCCACCCGCGGCCGGAGACGCTCGCTGAACTCGACGACCGTCCGGTAGCCACCCAGCCCGGTGCCCTTCGGCGCCGGCTCGTAGTGGATCGAGGCGCTGTAGAGCGGGGCTCCGGTGAGGAGCGAGAGCACCGCCGGTCCCTTGGCCATCCGCACCGGGTGGCCGACGAGCTCGACCTCGACGCCGTTGTTCGTCAGGTCCCGGTCGCTCGCGAGCGCGATGACCCGTCCGCCGGCGCGGGCCACCCGCACCAGCGCCGTGAAGGGGTCCTCGCCACCGGTCAACGGGATGATGTCCATGTCGATCGCGTTGCGGAAGGCGACGAACTCCTCGAAGACCGCTTCGGGCTCGAGCCGCTCGGCCACGGTGGTCACGGGCGCGAGCTGGGTTGCAGCCCAGGCAGCCCCGAGGTCGAAGTTGCCCAGGTGCCCGACGAAGACCACGACGGTCTCGCCCTTGGCGGCGAAGGCCCGCAGCTCCTCCTCGCCACGGCTGACGACGGCCCCGTCGATCTGCGCGCGGCTGAGCGACGGCAGCCGGAAGGCCTCGCAGTAGTACCGCATGTAGGAGCGCATCCCGTCGCGGACGAGCGCGTCCAGAGCGGCGTCGTCGAGCTCGGGCCGGGCCCTTCGGTAGTTGGAACGGAGCCGCTCGATCCGCTTCCCGCCGCGGCGGACGCTGAGGTCGGCGATGCGGTCGAACAGCCCGTAGGCGACGGGCTCTGGCAGGACGCGAAGCGTCCGCCAGCCCAGCTTGAACCCGGCCACGGTCAGGCGGTCGGTCATTCGTCTGGTCAGCGGGGCGCGGGGCTCAGCGGTGGCCGACGGACGGGGCGCGCCGGTCAATGGTTGACCTCTCCGGTGGCCAGTGCCTGCGAGCGGACCGTGAGGATGCGCTGCAGGACGGTGACCGCGCTCGCGACGGCGAGCAGGGCGAGGACGGCTCCGAGCAGGAGCGTCGAGTCGAAGAGGTCGGCGAAGAAGGCCGCAGCGAGGACCGCCACCAGCCGGTCGGCGCGCTCAGCGATCCCGACCGAGGCGGTGAAGCCCAGCCCCTCGGCCCGGGCCCGGGCGTACGAGACGACGCTGCCGAGGATGAGGCAGGCGAGGGCGAGCCCCGCCATGACGCTGTTGTCGCCCCGGGACGCGTAGTAGATGACGAGCCCGCCGAAGATGGCCGCGTCGCCGACCCGGTCGAGGGTCGAGTCGAGGTAGGCGCCCCACTTGGTCGGCTGGCCGGACTGGCGGGCCATGATCCCGTCGATGGTGTCCGAGAAGACGAACGCGGTGATGACCAGGGCGCCGACCCAGAGCTCGCCGCGCGGGAAGAAGACGAGCGCCCCGGCGCTGACTCCGATGGTGCCGACGATGGTCACGACGTCAGGGCTGATACCGAGCCGCAGGAAGAGATGGGCGACCGGACCGAGGATCTTCGTGACGACCGCACGCAGGAGTCTGTTGAGCATGGTGGCACCAGCCTACTGACCGGACCGACGAGCGCGGTCGCGCCCCGGACGACGCCGCGGTGACGATGGGATGTCAGTCGCGGGGCCAGGCGGCGACGACCCGCCGACGCGTGTCCTCGAGCAGGACCGGCAGCGCCTTGGTCTGTCCGACGATGGGAAGGAAGTTCGAGTCCCCACCCCACCGTGGCACGACGTGCTGGTGCAGATGCGCTGCGACTCCGGCGCCGGCGACCGCCCCTTGGTTCATGCCGAGGTTGAAGCCGTGCGGACCGGAGGCTGCCTCGAGCGCCCGGATCGCTGCTTTGGTCAGGCGGGTGAACTCGTCCGTCTCGTCGTCGGTGAGGTCGACGTAGAGCGACACGTGGCGGTACGGACAGACGAGCAGGTGGCCGGGGTTGTAGGGGAAGAGGTTCAGCACGACGTAGCAGTGCGCGCCGCGGTGGACGATGAGGCCCTCATCGTCGGCCTTGTCGGGGGCGGCGCAGAACGGGCAGCCGGCGCCGGCCTCGTCACCGGGCTTGTCGCCCACGATGTACGCCATCCGGTGGGGCGTCCAGAGGCGCTCGAACCCGTCGTCGACGTGCGCGAAGCTCGCGTGGTCCTCGAGTCCGGGGGCGCCGTCCGGCTGGGCTGCCTGAGCCGTCCTGTCGCCGGCCTGCTCGGTCATGGCCCGCATCCTATGTCGAGCCGGTTGCCCGTCGTCGGGCGTGTCGATTTGGGCGCGAGGGAGCGAGCCGGTTCAATGGGAGTGGCCCTGCGGTGTGTGAGATCGCAGGGCCACCATGCGTCCGGACCCGTTCAGCCGTATGCCGCCGGGCTGGGTCCCGGGGTCACGGCGGCGTCATGACGCGGCAAGGGCGGGGCAACGGCACGGCCCCGTGGGTGTGAGAGCCACGGGGCCGGAACCGTCCGCGTTCGAGCGGCGTCGTTGGAAGGTGAAGGCCCGGGAAGTATGAGTTCCCGGGCCTTCGATCTTCGCCCACCGAAGTGAGGAAGATGCGATCCGCCGAAGCGGGTCGGTAGTTCCTTTGTAATCCCGTCACCTGCCGTTGGCAAGGGGTTCGCGCAAAGTTTCTCGCCTGCTTCGAGGACTTCTCGGCGTGTCGCGCGGACACGCCGAGAAGTCGTCGTACTTCGTCGTCAGGAGGTGGCGGGAGGCTGGAGGGCCGGCTTCGTCGTCGTCTCCGGTTCGACCCCGACGAGAGCGAGCTGCCCGAGCCGCGAGGCGTCGGTCGCATCGTTGAGGACCCGCAGGGTGTACTGCGGTGCGTGGAAGCCGCGCGAGTTCTCGGACACGACGTAGTCCACGAAGAACTGCGCCTTGCGCTGGTACGACCGCGCCTTCTCGATGCGGTCCGCGGCCACGCCCGACTGGCCGGCCTTCTCGATGTCCTTGATGAGGGCGGTGAGGGCGTCGAAGGAGACGTTCTTGGCTGCCTCGTACCGGTCGTGGATCGTGTCGACCCGCGCCCGCATCTCGGCCTCGTCGGTCTTGTGGCAGGTCAAGCAGGCCTGGTTGATCGTCGCCTCGTTGGTCATCGGGCTGCGGACCTGGTGGTCGGTGATCTTCATCGCCCCTTCCCGCTTGTACGACATGTGGCAGTCCGCGCAGGTCACGCCGGCCGTGGCGTGGACGCCTTGGCTGTAGGTCTCGTAGTCCGGGTGCTGGGCCTTGAGGACCCGGGCGCCGGTGAGCTTGTGGGTGAAGTCGGTGAAGCCCACCTCGTCGTAGTACTTCAGGGCGCCGTCCACGGTCAGGCCGTTCTCCCAGGGGAAGGTGAGCGTCTTCTCCTCACCCTTGAAGTAGTACTCGACGTGGCACTGGGCACAGACGAAGCTGCGCATCTCCTGGAAGCTCGCCTGCTTGTTGACGTCGTAGTTCTCGACGCCCTGCGAGGCCTTGAGCTCCTTGATGCCCTCGATGAAGGCCGGGCGGGTCACCCGCAGGGCCATGGTCTCGGGCTCGTGGCAGTCGATGCAGCCGACGGGGTGCTTGGCCAGCTTGGTGACCTCCTTGTACGGCATCTTGTTCATCGCCGCCCAGCCGGCCGCCGGGTCACCCTTGCCGAGGGTGTCGACGATCTCCGGGAGCGACGCGTGACAGTTGAGGCAGGCACCCGGCTGTTCGCGCTCGAGCACCCGCTTCGTGTGGCGCTGGTCGAGCAGCATGTACGCGTGACCGCGCGGCTCCCGGTAGTCGATCGCGAAGGCGTAGCCCTGCCACATGCTGACGAGCCGCGGGTCCTTCACGAGCTTCTGCTGCGCCACGGTGGTCCGAGGGTCCTCCGCGGTCGCCGCACGCTTCTCGACGTCCTTCGGCTCCATCTCCTCGGTGGCTTGCCACCCCTCGTACTCGGCCGGGAAGTTCTGTCCCCAGACGGCAGGGTCGTAGGTCTTGTTCGTCAGCTCGGTGACCTTGACGAAGGTGGTCTTGTCCTCGGCTCGCCGCTCGATGATGTTGACGAGCAGGGCGGCGACCGCGAACGTCACGACCGCTCCCCCGACGAGGAACGCCAGGAGGAGGAACCGCCTCCGTCGACGGGGAGCGGCTGGCGCTCCGGTGGTTCTGGGTGTGTTGTCGCTCATGGCGCCCTTACCTCTCGTGACCGACTTCGCTGTGGCACTGCAGGCACGAGACGCCTTCGCCGTGCGGACGGCTCATCTCGGTCCTGCTGACGACTTCCTTGTGGCAGTAGAGGCACGCCTCCTGGACGACCTCCCGGTTCTTCTCGCGGATCTTGATGTTCTGGGGGTACGCCCCGAAGGTGAACTTCAGCGAGTGCCAGAACCCGTTGTCCGCTTCGTCCAGGGCCCACGCCACCGGGTCGTCGTGCGGCGCGTGGCAGTCCTGACAGGTGGCGACGTGGCGGTGCCCGCCGTTCGACCAGGCGGTGAACTGGTCGTTCATGGAGTGGCACTGGGCGCACGCCTGCGGGTCCTTGCCGAAGTAGGCCGACCCGTTCGCGTAGCCGAAGGTGAAGAAGGACAGTCCCACGAGGACGCCCACGAGGACGCCCACGATCGGGAGGAACCATCGTCTGACCCGTCTGGCCAGTGTGGCTCGTGTGCTCAGGTTCGCGGCCATGTCCCCTTCTTCCGGCTTCTTGTCTCCCCTCGATCGTTCCGAGAAACCCACCCACCCACAATGAGCACAATCCCGCTTATGGTGTGAATCAGGCCACCCCGCAGTCCAATTCGCTCAATACGACGAAAACCGCTCATCTCCGCCGTCGGTGGGGATGAGCGGTTTCGCTCGTTCGGTGCCCCCTCAGGAGGAGCGGACGACGGGTCCCGGCGCAGCGGCGTGTGCGTCCACGAGAGCGACGATGAGACGGTCCACGCCGTCGTTGGCACGAGCCATCAGCCGCGTCGCGCGAGGCGTGTCCAGCCCGGCCAGGCAGGCGCGCGCAGCGAGGTCGTCCACCACGGCCCCGCGAATCCGGTGGAAGGTCTCGAGCGTCTGGCCGAGGTCGCCGTGGTGGCGCGCTGCGATCCGTCCGTGCACAGCGGCCGCCTCGATGGCCGGCCGGATCGCCGCCTCGCACTCGGGGTCGGAGCGCCCGTCGACGTAGCCGAGCAGTCCGTGCACCATGGACCGCCCGGCCAAGCCGAGGATCTGCCGCTCGTCCGGCGTGGTCTGCTGGATCCACGACAGCCCGCCGCACACCGGCGCCAGCTGCTCGTGGAGCAACCAGGCGGCCCGGTCGACCGACTCACCCCACGCAGACCCGGACGCATCGGTCCCGGCCGCCCGACCGAGCAGCTGCCGGATCGTGGTCTCCGCGTAGCGCCGGTGCCCGCCGGGTGTGGTGAACGCCCGGACCTTGCCCGCCGCGCTCCACCTGCGGAGCGTCGCCGGGGAGACCCCGAGCATGTCGCTCGCCTCCTGGACGCCGAGCCAGACCTCGTGGTCCTCGACCACGTGATGGCGTGGAGTGCTCATCGCTACCCACTTCCCTTGCTCAGCTTCGCGTTGGACTGCACGAGGACGGGGTCCTTGTGGCACTGCGAGCAGTACGCCGGCTGGTGGCACACTGCACAGGCGTTCTTGCTCCCCGCGTCGAGGACGGACTGCGCGTGGTTGTAGAGCATCCCGTAGTGGTCCACCTTGACCGCGCCGCTGTCCTGGCAGTCCTGGCAGTACGAGGCCTCGTGGCAGGCGCCGCAGGAGCTGGCCGCGGGCTTGACTGCGCCTGCGACATTGCGGTGGCTGAAGACGAAGAGCGGGTCGGCGTGGTCGGCCGGCTCCTTGCCGATCGGCACGCTCACCGGCTCGGTCGAGTCCTTGCCGATCGGCACGCTCGCCGGCGTCGAGACTCCTTGCGGGAACGTGTGGCAGGTGTTGCAGGTCGAGGGGATCGTCTCCTTGGTGACCTGCCCCTCGACGACCTTGTAGTGGGCCCCGTCGTGGCACCGGAAGCATCCGGGAGAGCTCTGGTGGCCCAAGTTGTCCGCGTAGGTGCCGCCGCGGGTGTTCATCTCGGAGGTGACGACGAGCTCATAGATCCCGGCGATGGCCTTGCTCGCCGCCGCGATCTCCTTCGCCTTGTCCTTCGCCACGGCTGGGTAGTCCGCGCTGTAGAGCTCGGCCAGGTTGCCGATGGCCGCCTCGCCGTCCTCGTCAGTGGCGTACGTGCGGTTCAGCAAGGTGATGGCGTTGCGTTTGATGTACGGCAACGTCGGGCTGATGGCGCCGCTGGCCATGGCCTGGTCGACTGCCTTGTCCACGGACGGGATGTCGTGCCCGACGCGATTGTGGCAGGCGAGACAGTCCATCGTCCGCGTCGACCCCGTCGCCTTGAGCCGGGCGATGTCGGCGTCCGCGTTGGCCGACTGCCGCACGGCGCCCTCGGCGATGTACTGGACGAGCTCGCCGGTCTTGGAGTCCCGGAACTCGACCGAGTCGATCGTCTGCTGGTGCTCCTCGGTCGACGTGTAGGTGACCTCTTGCAGCACGTGCCAGTGCATCGACACCTCGTCGGCCGTGCCCGCCTGGGCCGGTCGGATGAGGACCGCCAGGTCGTTCCGGGTGTTCTTCTCGTCGCGGGAGAAGCTCGCCCGGGTGATCAGCTTGGTGGGCTGTCCGTCCTTGGCGATCTGCGAGAGCGGGTGGCACTTCTCGCAGGTCTGCTCCGTGGTCGGCAGCGCGTCGTGCTCGATGGCGGGGATCGGCGTCGGGTAGGTGTTGGTGACGAGCGCGTAGAGCTCGCGCGTCCCGGCCAGCTTGGCCTTGACGAACCCCAGCACGCCTGGCTCGACGTGGCACTCCCCGCACGCGACGTCCTGGTGCACCCCCGCCTCGTAGGCCTTCTTCTGGGGTTCCATGGTGTGGCACGTCGTGCAGAAGCTCGCGCCCTCGGAGTAGTGCACGACCTCGACGCCGCCCAATGTGCCGATCGCGCCGATGACGAGGACGCCACCGACCAGGGCGAGGACGCCGAGGGGCGTCTTGGGCATGGGGACGAGGCGCCGCAGCCTCCGCCGCCAGCGGGCCCAGAACCCTTCCGGCGGCGCAGAACCGGCCTCAGCCGAGGCCGCGTCAGCGGCCTCGGCACGGGGCATTGACTCCTCGGGGGTCATCCCCTCGGGGGGGCCGTCCGGGTCAGGAGGCCGCGGTGGACCGGCCTGCTGCGGTCCGTTCGAGGGTGGGGTCATGGTGTCACGAGCCCCTTCATGGACGCCTCGATGCTGGTCTCGGAGACGCTGCCCTGCCAGATCTGCTTGAGCACGCCGTCCTTGTCGATGAAGAAGTGGGCCGGGATCGCCGAGACGCGGTAGGCGTCGGCGACGGCGGACTCCGGGTCCGCGGCGACGGGGAAGGTGATCCCGACCCGGTTGACGTAGTCGCGGACGGTCGGCGTGTCCTCGGTGATGTTGACCCCGAGGATGACCAGGCCCTTCGGGCCGTACTCCCGGTATGCGGCCTCGATGTCAGGCACCTCCGCCTGGCACGGTGCGCACCAGCTGGCGCCGAAGACGACCCAGACCGCCTTGCCCTGGTAGTCGCTGAGCGAGACCTGCTTGCCGTCGATCGTCGTCACCGTGAAGTCCTGCGCCGGTGACCCGACCTTCGGCGGCGGCACCGTCGACTTCCCGGGGATGCTGACCGCCGTTGCGCCGTTCGGCAGCGTCTCCCCACCCGGCCCGCGGCCGTCGACGAACCACATGCCGGCGGCGACGAGCCCGGCCGTCACGAGGAGCACGAGGAGGGTGCCGTAGCGGCTCGACCGGACCCGCTCGCGAAGACCACGTGGGGAGCCGGAACCCGACCCAGCGGCATCCGGCTCCTTCTGGGGTTCCTCGAGCGCGTCGACGCGCGGCACTGATGCCCTCGGGGGCACGGGACGGGGAGCCGGCGTGGCCACCACACTCGACGCCGGTTCCCCGTCCGCGCGGTCCTCATCCCCGTTCAGCTCGGCCTCGAGCAGCTCCTCGACATCGAAGTCGTCATCGAGCAACTCGTCCTCCGGGAGTCCCATGGCGGATGCGTCCCTCAGAGCCCGGTCGGACATCTCGATCGCTTCCTTTCACTTCTCGCTGCAGTGCTGTGCCGGGGCGTGCGTCTGGATGGTCTGGGTGGATCAGGCTCGATCACCCGTAGCTGTGCAGGCCACCGAAGAAGGCGTTGCCCACGAAGGTGAGCACGACGCTCGCGAAGCCGATGACGAGCAGCCAGGCCGCGCGCTTGCCGGTCCAGCCGCGGGCGACACGCGCGTGCAGGTAACCGCCGTAGATGAGCCAGGTCACGAGGGACGCAGTCTCCTTGGGGTCCCAGCTCCAGTAGGTGCCCCAGGCGATCTCGGCCCACACGGCCCCGAGGACGAGGACCATCGTGTCGAGCGGGAAGCCGATGACAACGGCGCGGTAGCCGAGCCGGTCCAGGACCTCGGGCTTGGGGATGAGGTGGCGCCACTTCTGCGGCGTCCACAGGTCGAGAGCCGCGGCGGCGAAGCTCACGGCGAAGGCGCCGTAGGCGAAGATCGCGACGATGATGTGCAGCGTCAGGAGCAGGCTGTTCTGCAGGGCCGGGACGAGCGGGTCGACCTGGCTCGGCTGCGTGCCGGCGTAGGCCAGGGCGAGGACCGTGAGCGGCATGACGAACAGCGCCAGGGTTCTCGCACGGTACTTCCACTCGAAGTACGCGTAGGAGACGAGGATGCCCCAGGCCATCGCCGTCGCGAACTCGTACTGCGAGACGAAGGGGCCATTGCCGGTGACCATCATGCGCAGCCCGAGGCACACCGTGAGGAACCCGATGGCGAGCCACGTGAGGCGGGTGCCGAAGCGAGCCAGTGTGGCGGCCGACATCGTCGAGTATCGCGGCGCGGCAGGGACGCTGGTCGTGGGGGTGTCATCGAGGTCGTCGAGCAGATCGTCGGCGGCTTCCCCGACGAGGACCCGTTGGCGGCGCGGTGCACGCTGCGACACGGCGCGGTGTCCCGCGACCATCGCCCAGAAGTAGGCGAAGGTCGCGAGTACGGTCGTGATGAGGGCTGCGACGAACGCGAACTGTGAGTAGGTGAGCATCTCCGTGGCTCCTTGGTGGTGGTGGCCGACTCAGGCGTCGGACGTCTTGATGGTGGAGACGATGTTCTTGAACACCGGCTCGAAGGCGGGGTCCCGCTTGAGCGGCGCGCCGACCATGACGCGGCTCGTGCCGTCGCCGTTGGACCGGATGCGAGCCCAGATCCTGCGGTGCGGCAGGAAGAACACGAGGTAGCTGCCGATGATGAGCAGGGCCGAGCCGAGCCAGACGAGCCAGGACCCCTTGTCCTGCTTGACGGTGAGGCCGGTGTACGGGCGGTTGCGCTCGAAGGTGTAGGTGAGTCCGTCGACGTCGGCGGACTTGCCCTGGTCGATGACGGGCCAGCCGAGCGGGTTCTCGACGCCGTCCTTGTGGACCTCGAACTGGGCGGTGCCCGCGGGGAGCTCCTTGAGAACCTGGCCGGAGGCCGCCTGGACGACATAGACGCTGACGCCCTTGGCGGGGATCTCGAACTGGCCGATGCTCTGCTGCCCGTCGTTCGACTGCCACTTGAGCGGGACCATCTGGCGGAAGATCTCCTTGCCCTGCTCCTTGACGGTGACGTCGACGCCGATCCCGAAGAAGGCCTGGTGGAACCACACGCCCTCGTAGATGAGCGGGGTGTTGACGCGTACTTCCTGGCGGGCGACCTGCTTGCCGTCCTTGGTGAGGACGACGTCCGAGACGTAGTCCTTCGGCGATCCGTTCTCGTAGTAGGTGTCGGTGAACGAGAGCGCCTTGGCGGTCAGGCCGGTGCCGTGGCCGACCGGCACCTCCACCCCGACGGGCGCGATGAAGTCGGTGTCCTTGAAGCCGGTCGTCGCCGAGACGACGAAGCCGAGCATGATGACGATGATGCTGAGGTGGGCGACGACGGTGCCGAACGGTCCCCAGCGGAAGCGGTCGCCGTAGACGTCCGCGCCGGTCTTCGTGGTGCCGTCGATGACCCGGAAGTGCTTGCCGTGCAAAGCGTCCCGGACCTGCTGGGCCACAGTCTCGACGTCGCCGGGCAGGTCGACCGTCGCGCGGAGCGGCGCGTGCGTGAAGAACACCTCACGCATCGAGGTCCGCGGGTGGGTCGCGACCCGCCACAGCTTGGGGGCCCGGTTGATCGAGCACGCGAGGATGCTCATGCTGAGCAGGACGAAGAGGCCCTGGAAGTACCACGTCGAGAAGACCTGGAAGAGGCCGAGCTTGTCGAGGATCCCGACCCAGCCGCCATAACGCTCGGAGGGGGTGCCGGCGAGCCACTGCGCGTAGGTCTGCTCGTCCGCGCGGGCTTCGGGCGTCGCCTGCATGAGCAGGGTGCCGAAGAGGGTGAGGATGCCGAGCAGCAGGATGATCCACAGACCCGTTCGCATCGAGATGAGGAAGAGCCAGACGCGCCTGAGCGGGTGCTGGTTGCGGTGGTGCGGGTGGTTCTGGTCCTGCTTCTGGAGGCCGTCGAGGACGTCGACCCCGTGCTCGACGTGGCCGAGGTCGTCGTCGATGCTGTCGACGTGGCCAGGCACGTGGGCCGTGACGCGCGTCGCGACGCGCGAGCTGGCCTCCTGGCGGTTCCTGACGCTGGTGGTCATCTCGATGCCTCTTTCAGCTGGCGGTGGTGGTGGCGGGTGCTGCTGCAGGTCGTGGTGGAGGCGGGCTCCGCGCCGAGGCGGCTCATATCGTGAACCCGGGGACGTACTGGGAGAGTCGGACGAAGAGGTTGGTCATCATCAGGAAGCCGACGATGACGAGCATCGATCCGGTGACCATCGAGACGGCGGCCTCGTGGCGGACGAACCAGTTGAGGCGGTTGCCCAGCGCACTCACCCCGAGCGCGACGAAGATGAAGGGCAGACCGAGCCCGACGGCATACGCGACGAGGAGCGCAGCTCCCTCACCGACGCTCGAGCGGAGCGAGGCGAGGCCGATGATGCCGCTGAGGATCGGGCCGACGCACGGCGTCCAGCCGGCGGCGAAGACGACGCCGAAGAGGACCGACCGGCCGACGTGCGGGCTCTGCTGTTCGACGGTGCCGTCGGCCCGGCGCCGCAGCAGGCTGCCCATGGACAGCCCGCTCTGCCGGGTGAGGAGGGGGAGGGAGATGAGGCCCGCTACGTGCAGGCCCATCAGGATGAGCACCACTCCCCCGACCTTGCGGAGCACGTCGACCTGGTCGCGGAGCAGGTAGCCGACGAGCCCGATGGAGGCCCAGAGGGCGACGAAGACGACGGTGAAGCCGATGACGAAGGCCACTGCTTGCTGAAGGGTGGTGCGCCGGGTGGGCCGGACCTCCGCCCCGGTGCCGCCGACGATGTAGCTGACGTAGGCCGGCACCATCGGCAGGCAGCACGGCGAGGCGAAGGAGACGATGCCTGCCAGGAACGCCACTGCGAGGGTGATGTTGCCGGTCATGTCGCTCTGCTCCGTGGTCCGCGTCGTCTTCTGGGTGGCTGTTCGGCTACTTGGTGGTGGTGGGCTGGCCGGACGGCTTGGTGACGTCGCCGACCTGGGACTGGACGGTCTTGGCGAGCTCGCTGTTCGGGTCGATCTCGACGACCTTCTTCCATTCCGACGCCATGAGATCGGAGCGGCCGGTCGTCATGTAGAGGAAGCCGAGGTCGTAGTGCAGCTCGGCGTTGTCCGGGTGGGCGGCGACGCCGGCCTTCCAGGTCTTCTCGGCGGTGGCGTTGTCGCCGGAGTTGTAGGCGGCCGCGCCGAGGCTGATCATGGCCTGTGCGTTCTTCGGGTCGACGTCGAGCGCCTTCTGCGAGAACGCCTTCGCGTTGGCCCAGTCGTTGGCGCCGAAGTAGAGGTCGGCGATGCCCTGGAGGGAGGCGATGTCCTTGGGGTTCGCCTCGACCTTCTTGGTCAGCTCGGCGAGCTTGGCGGGGTCGACGGCGGCGGCCGTCTGCGTCTGGCTGGTGTCCTGCGCGGTGGTCATCTCGGGCACGTCGGGCTTGCCCATCCAGTAGACGCCGAGCACGACGCCGATGGTGACGAGGACGGCGATGATCCCGACGAGCATCCGGTTGGTCCGGTTCGGCTCGGTCGTCTCGGCCGCCGCACCCGTTCCGCTCGGCCGGGCGAGGGCCCGCAGCTCGGACTCGGGTCCGGTCAGCAGGGCGAAGACGCGGTCGACCTCCTGCTGCCGGCGGTCGGCCCACCCGCGGATGTCGGTCGGGGCCCCCTCGAGGTACTCGACGATCTGGTCGTGGGTGGCTTCCACCTCCTGGTCGTCCGCCGCCGCGTCGAGCCCGAGCCGGGCCAGGAGGTCGGACTTGACGCGCGTGGGGCTCGTCGTGGTGGTGGCGCCCTTGGCTCGGGACATGGGTCTCACTCCTGGGTCAGAAGACAGTGGTCGGTGGTGAAGGTTGGTGAATCCAGTGTGCTTTTGAGCGATTTGCTGAACTATCCGCCGCAAGGCACATGTCAGATAGAGATCCGGTCCATGCCCGTCCATGCCCGTCCATGCCCCGCCCAGGTGGTCCCCCGGGCCACGGAGACCTGGCTCACATCCGGTCGCCGGCAGGCCATGTCGTATGCCGCCGGGCTCGCTTCCGGGGTCGCCGACGTCACGGGGTGGTCGGGTGCGGACGGGACGGCCATCAGTTGCTGTAGGTCGCGCCCTGGTGGTCCTTGCCGTGGCAGGTCAGGGTGCAGGTGCCGCCGGTGGCCGTCTTCTTGAAGGTCGGGACGCCTCCCATCGCCTTGCTCGGCAGGACGTTCGGCGAGAAGCCGATGAGGCGGTCCCCCGCGACCTGCTGTCCGTCGGGCAGCTGGGTCGTGCCGTGGCTGCTGAAGTGGCACTCGGCACAGCGGGCGTTGCCCTGCCCAGCGCCCGGGGTGTCGATGTCGAGCCCGCCGCTGCCCTTGGTCGTGATGCCGGAGACGTGCAGGCCGTGGAAGACGAAGTTCGTGCCCTCCGCCGCTGCCGGTCGGAGCCGGTTCATGTACGGCGTCTCCATGTGGCAGGCGAGGCACAGCGCGAAGCCCTTGGCGTCGTAGAACTGGCCGGCCTTGGACAGGACGCGGTTCTCGTAGGGCCGGATGAGGATGCCGCGGTTCGTCGAGGCGTGGACCGTGAGGGTCGCGTCGGGCCCGTTCTCCGCCGGGTCGGCGGAGGTGCCGGTCGTGTTGCTCGCGTGGCAGCTGACGCAGCGGACGGTGTCGTTCGTCGTGAAGTTCCACAGCTTGTAGGGCGAGGGCCCGGCGAGGCTGTCGGCGAGCTTCTGGGTCTGGTTGCGGCCCGGTGCCTCGATCGGGTGGTAGGAGCCGTTGGCCGGGTTGAAGTCGACGGCGAGGTCGGTGAAGCTCTGCGACGGCTTGCCTGCCACGTCCTCGGGGAGCGTCGTGAAGCCGGAATGGCACTTGAGGCACAGCTGGTACTCGGCCGTGACGGGTTGGACCATCCCGTCGAGCCAGGTGTACGTCGGCGCGGTACCGGCAGCCCCGTTGGTCACGGCGACGCCACCCACCTTGGTGAACCCGCCGGGGGCGGTCCAGCCGGTCGCGGTCATCGTCGACTTCTCGGTGGTCGCGCCGTGCGGGTCGTGGCAGTCGCTGCACTGGCTGTGGCGCGTCAGCTTGGCTTCGAACTCGTTCTTGGAGTCGAGGGTGTGGTCCCCCGGGTCGCTGGTGTCGTGCGACCAGTAGGAGCGCGTCGTGGGGTCGTTCGCGGGCTGGCCGAGGGCGTACTGCGCCTGGACGTCGGCGCCGCCCGTACCGCCGGCGTGGCAGGAGTAGCACTGGTCGCTCTCGGACGACTTCTTCACGAGGTTCTGCGACTTCGCCGAGTGCGTTTGGTGGCACACGCCGCACTGGCCGCTCGTCGTGGAGGCTCCCGGGTTGTGGATCGTGCCCGGCCCGTTGGGGCCGACGGTGACGACCGCGTCGGTCGCCACGTCGGGGCCGGCGAGCGCGGTGTAGAGGGGGTAGCTCGTCTTCGTCGCGTCAGCCTCTGGCGCGCCGACGAGGGCGTAGGCGGTGGCCTTGGCCTCCGGGAGCCCGGGGACCTGCTCGCCGTCCTGCTGGCCCGGGCTGGCGAGGGTCGCCGGCGCAGCTCCGACGGTGACGGTCGCCGACTCGAGGAGCGGGATCGCTGACCCGTCGTCCGTGACGCGCAGCTCGTAGCTCGTCCCGTAGCCGGCGTCGATGGACAGCGCGACGGTGAACTCCTGCGCGGTGGCGGTGCCCGGCGGGAGGAAGTAGGGGGTGACCGGGTTGACCCCGCTCGAACGCTGGCCGGCCACGGCGGTGAGGCCGTCGGGAATGGTCACGTGCAGTGAGTCGGCCGGGATCGGAGTCGATCTCGGCGCCGGCGCGGAGCCGGTCTCGGTGGCGACCCACTCCTCGGCGGAGTGGAGCGGCACGCCCGGCGTCGCGGCCTCGGGGACGACCTGGAAGTCGCCGGTCCCGGCCACCCGGAACTCGAGCTGGGGCGTCACCGTCACGGGGTCGGGCCCGCCGTTGAGCAGCGGGGCGACGAGACGGACGGACTGGAACGGGCCGAGGTCTACGGCGGGCGCGCCTGCCGGCAGGTACCGCGGCGTCACGCCGGGGTCACCCAGCAGGGCGAGGGCGCTCAGTCCGCCGCTCAGGCCCGGGACCGGCAGCGCGAGCAGCTCCGTCGAGGTGGCTGCTTGATCGGTCGATGACGTGGCGCTCGGTTCGGTCGACGGGTCAGTGGCCGGGGCGGTCGTTGCCGCCCCTTCGCTGACCGGGGTCGTCCCGGAGACCGTCGGTGACGGCTCCGCGGTCGGCGGCGCCGTGGGCGTATCGGTCGTCGAGCTCGTCGGAGTGGGGGTGGGCGACGGGGTGCTGGTCGTCGTCGCGGTCGGCGTGGGAAGGTCCTCGGCCGCCAGGCCGACGGCCGGGGTCGCGGTGAGGGCGAGCGCGAGGAGGGGCACCGTGGCGACGGCAGCGGGCCATCCACCGAGCCGGGTGTGGCGCGGTGCGGTGGTCCGGTTGCGTGTCATCGGTGCCTGTTCTCCACTTCTCTTGAGTGGTGATGGGGGGTGTGGGGCTGCGGGCGACCTGGGTGAGAAGCCACCCGCAGCCTCACGGTGATCTGGTCAGACTCGGCTGTTGTGTCTCAGCTGGGCCGGATCAGACGTTGTGGCACATCACGCAGACGCCACGGTCGTCGACTCGCAGGAGCCGGCTGTCCATGGTGGGCGTGAGTCCGCCGGGGTTCTCCACTGCCGAGTTCGGCATGGCGGCGTTCGAGCCGTGCGCGACGTGGCACTGGATGCAGTTCCGGTTGGACGCGGCGTCACCGTTGACGTTGTCGCCGGTGTGCCGGTAGGTGAAGATGTCGTCACCGGAGTTCGTCCGCCAGGAACCTGACGGGGCGAGGTAGCGCGTGTGGCAGGTGGTGCACCACGCGGCGACGTTCGCCTGGAACGAGCTGACCGTCGCCGAGATCGTCTTCGGCATTGGTGTCGGGTCCGTGGAGGACGTACCGCCGAGGATCGTGTTCGTCCCCGTGTCGGCAATGGCAGCAGGGTCACCCGCGGTCCAGTAGTTGGACGTCGTGTAGACCTTGTTCGCCGTGTCCTTGATGACGATGCCCGGCTGCGTGTTCCCCGCGAGCGTCGCAGTGAACCCGGAGTCGCTCGGAACCGTCTTGAGGATCCGGTACTGCTTGTTGCCGTGCGGGTCGTGGCAGGACGAGCACTCGAGCTTGGTCGTCGTCGTCGTGGACATGTCCTTGCCGACGCCGGACCCGATGGCCCCGTTGCCCCACATGATGCCGACGCCAGCGAAGTGGCTCGACGTCGTGGCCGCCGGTGCGGCGGCCGGTGGGATCAGTTGGTTCCGCGAGCGGAACGCTGTCCGGACACCATCGGGGTAGGTGTACAGGTAGGTGTCCTTGGTGGCGGAGTCGCTACCGAGCATGGCCTGCTCGAAGCCACCGCCCCGGAGGGCGCCGACCTGGGCGCCGCGGACCACGGACAGCGTGGTGCCGTCCGGGTACGTGGTCTTGGACGCGGCGTCGTAGCCGACACCGTTCTGGACGTCCGTGGTGGCACCGGTGCCGCTGCCGCCGTGGCAGGAGAAGCACAGGCTCTCTTCACTCGCCGCGTTGAGCAGGTACGCCGACTTCGCCGTGTGGGCACGGTGGCAGGAGGCGCATCGCCCTTGCCCGGCATCGCTGATCTTGATGCCGGACTTCACTTCGTTCGTGGCGGTGGAGACGTGCGGACCGTTGTCGGCTTGCGCCGGCGTGGCCCCCATGAACAGCGCGGCGGAGGCGGCCGCCCCAAGGACGACCCTCCGCATCACTTTTCGTTCTGTTCTCATGATCGTTGAGTCCAATCTGAGCTGTGAATTTGTGTATTCAGTTGTGTTGTGCGGTGAACCAGACCGTCCGCCTCGCCGTAGTGCCGGCGTGCCTCCGTCAGGCCACTCCTGTGGGGGTCCGGTGCGTGGACTACACAGGTCATCAGTAGCCCCACACCTGGATCCGGTTGTTCTCGCGGTCGGCGACGTAGACCCGACCGCGCGTGTCGGTCGCGACGCCGTTCGGGAAGAGGAAGGTGGCGTCGTCGCGGCCCTGGTCGCCGAAGGAGCCCACGTAGGCCGGGTGGTCGGTCGGCTTCGCCGCGGCCGTGAAGACGCGCACCTGCTGGTCGGTGGTGTCGACGACGAACAGCCGGCCCTGGTCGTCGAGCGCCAGTCCGCGGGGCAGGCCGAGGTCACCGTCGCCGATCCCCCGCGAGAGGAGCGGGGTCATGGTTCCGCTGGCCTCGAAGACGACGACTCGGCCGTTGTTGCTGTCGGTCACGTAGATCTCGCCCTGCGGACCCGGCACGATGGCGTTCGGGTAGTTGAGCTCACCCTTGCCGAGCGTCTTGACCAGTGAGCCGTCCGCACCGAGGACGAGGATCCGGTGGTCCTTCGGCTCGGAGCTGGAGGCATCGGCGACGTAGAGCGTGCCGTCCGCGGACACCCCGATCCCGAGCGGGGAGAACGAGAGCTTCTTGTCCTTGGGCGTGAAGGTCGAGCGGTACGCGCCCGTCCCGTCGTAGACGTAGACCTTGCCCGCAGCACGGTCGCCGACGTAGACGTGCCCCGTCGTCGGGTGGACCGCCAGGTACACCGGCACGTGGTAGCCCTTGTCGGAGGCCGGCGCCTTGAGTTCACCGAGCTTGACGCCGTCCCGGTCGTAGACGAACGTGGCCGCCTTGGTGCCGGACTGGGTCACGTAGATGCGCGAGCCATCCGGGGAGACGGCGACCCCCAGAGGCTTCTCGACCCCGTAGAAGGCGGTCTTGTAGGTGGGGACCTTGCCGGTCTGGAGGCCGGGCAGCTCAGTGAGCGGCTTGCGGTTCATCAGGTACCAGGCGGCCAGGCCACCGAAGACCACGAGGGCGACGACCAGCAGCCAGGCGATGATCTTGCGCCGCCGCCGGCGGCTGGGGTCGCCGACGACGGTCGGAGGCGTGGCGGGAGGGCCCCCGAGGTCGTCGAGCTCCTCGAGGAGGGCGTCGTCCGACGCGGGCGCCGGGCGGGTCTGGATGTCACTCATGTCCGCAGTCCTCACTTCTTCGCCGGGGACGCCGGCGTCTCGCCGAGCGCCGAGAGCGACGACATGGCCGCCACGTTCTTCGGGTCCTTGGCAAGAGCCTTCTGGTACCACGCGATGGCGTTCTTGGTGTCGCTCTGGGTCTCGGCGATGAGGCCGAGGCCGAGCATCGCCTCGACCGCGGCGGGGCCCTCGGCCAGCGTCGTCAGCTGGGCCTTGGCCTCGTCGACGCGACCGGCGCAGAAGACCGTCATCGCGGACGCTGAGGACGCGAGCTCCGGCTTCTTCATTGTTGTGTAGGCCGTCTGCAGCTGCTGGTAGGGCTCGCACCAGCCGGTGGGCACGAAGCGGAGCGCGTTCTTGAAGGTGGCGACGGCCTTCTCCGGCTTGCCCTGCTGCAGCTGGGCCAGGCCGACCTGGTACATCGCGTCCGAGTCGGTGGGAGCGATGTTGAGCGAGTGGCTCAGCTGTTCGATCGCCAGCTCCGGCTTCTGCTGCTTGATGGCAATGACACCGAGGTAGTAGTAGGCCGCGCCGAGCAAGGAGTCGGAGTTGGCGAACTCACCCTTGCGCGTGGCCTTGATGACCTTGGTCAGCGGTGCCGTGGCTCCCGCCAGGTCGCCCTTCTCGAGGAGGGCGTAGCCCTTGGCCACGAGGGCGTCCTTGCTGTCGGGGGCCACCTTGAGCACCTGCTCGAACTGGGCGACGGCGTCCTCGTAGCGCTTGGCCTGCTGGTAGACGAGGCCGAGCTGGAGGCGCGCGTCGACGTTGTTGGGGCTCTTGCGGACGGCCGCCTCGGTCAGGTTGATCTGCTGCTGCAGCATCGACGGGGCCGGCTTGACGTACTGGTCCTTGTAGTAGAGGAATCCCACGGCAGCGAGCCCGACGACGAGCACCGCCACCCCCAGTCGCAGGAAAAGGGTCAACATTCGGTCGGACGACCCGACCGCGAGTCGGTGCTCGCTTCGTGCATGTGCCACTGGTACCTCACCCGTCCTTTGTGGCGGTTCTGCCGGCATGCCTGCCGCTCGGAGGCGAAATCCTCCGTGTTCATCGTGTTCGCGCCGGGCCTCGAGGCCTATCCGCCGCAGGGTAGAGATCGGATAGAGGCACCGGCGGGACTCGTCCCTATCCGCTCAAACCCATGGATCCCGTCACGTTTCGCTCCGAGCGCGATTCCGGGTCCGCAGATCGCCCTACACTCTCCTTGACGCACCAGTCACCCGGTCCGGCGAAGGAGCAGGGCGATCGCCACCAAGTACGCCACCACAGCAGGGCACGCCGAGAGCCCGAGTGCCGTGATCCACTCCCCCTCCGGGGAGCCTTCCTCCGACGGCCCGCCCCCACCGCAGCCGCGCACGCCGCTCGTGAGCCGGCGGCTCCGGCTGGTCGGCATCGTCCTACCCGTGGCCGGGGCGGTCATCCTCGAGCTGGCGCGCTATGTCCTCGAGTCCCGGGGCTACTGGTCGCCGGGGCTCATGGAGACCTGGCACGTGGCCATGGTTCTGCTCGTCATCGGCGGCATCGTCGTCTTCGCCCTCTTCATGTTCCGCCTCATCGACGACTCCGAGCGCCAGATCATCAGCCAGAACCGCGACCTCACCACCGCGAACGCGGTGGCCGGGGCCATCCAGGGGCAGTCGACGGTGTCGAGCATCATCGACGGGACCCTCGACGCGATCGTGCGGTCGGCCGGAGCCGTTCAGGCGAGGATCCGGATCTTCGACACGCCGGGCGCGGCCGACTCCGAGACCTCGACGTACACCCTTGCGGCGACCCCCGGGCTCGAGTCGTCCGAGCACCCCAGCCTCGATGTGCCGCTCACCCACGGGGCGGTCACCGTCGGACGCCTCGCGATGTGGTACCCGGACGGGGTCGACCCGACGGAGCGGGTCGGGAGCGCGGCCCTGTCGAGCCTGACCACCCAGGTGGCCTGCGCGATCCAGCTCGCCGAGGCCGTCGCGGACCTCAACCGGCGCAAGATCGAAGGACATGCCCTCTACGACATCCTCCTGAGGGTCTCCAACCAGGACCCGACGACCCCCGTCCTCGACGCCGTCGCCCGGCACGCCATGCTCCGGCTGCACGCGGACGGCGCTGCCATCACGCTCAGCGCCGAGACCGCCAGCTCGGTGCGGTTCGAGGCCGGCCCGGAGGCCCCGACCCTGCGCCCCGACGGAACCGCCGTGATGGCGTGCGGGGCGCCGGTCGAGGGGCGGACGAGCAACCGTGGCAGCAACGGGCGGACCAGGGAGCAGGCCCCCCTGCACACCGCGAGCAAGGTCGTGACGGGACCGGCCGGCCCGCTCGGCGAGATCACCGTGGCGCGCGTCGACGGCTCGGCCTTCTCCGAGCGTGACCGCGGCTTCCTGTCCACGCTGGCGAGCCTCGTCGGCATCGCCCTCACCGGCGCCCAGATGCGTGAGCTGTCCCGCCAGCGGGCCATCCTCAACGAGCGCACCCGGATCGCCCGGGAGATGCACGACAGCCTCGCCCAGGTGCTTGGCGCCGTGCACCTGCGGCTGCGGGCCCTGGGAGCAACCTACGCCAGCATGCCCAAGGACCAGGTGGCCGAGGAGATCGACTCCTTGGCTGAGGTCTGCGCCGAGTCCTACCGCGACGTCCGCGAGACGATCCTCGGCCTTCGTGACTCCCACCAGCACGCCGAGCGCAGTCTCGAGGACAACCTCCGGGCCTACCTGACGAAGTACTCCTCCCAGTCCGGCATCGCCGCCACCCTCATCAACGAGGTCGGGCACGAGGTGAGCCTCTCGCCCCGCGCCGAGGTCCACCTCATCCGCGTCGTGCAGGAGGCGCTGACCAACGTGCGCAAGCACGCCCACGCGTCGTCGGTCACAGTGAGTGTCAACGGCACCGACACGTCGACGAGCTTCGCCATCGAGGACGACGGAGTGGGCTTCGACCCGGTCCACACGGCGAGCGCCCAGGACGGCTACGGCCTCTTCACGATGCGGGACCGCGCGGCGCTGCTGGGCGGCACCGTCGACATCGACTCCGTCCTCGGGCGCGGCACCCGCATCATGGTGACGGTGCCGGAGCGCCCGTTCGCCCCTCGGGCCGTCGGGAGCACCCGGTGAGCGAGCCGACCCGTATCCTGCTCGTCGACGACCAACCGCTCTTCCGGGGCGCCATCGCGGCGCTGCTCGCACGCCAGCCGGACATGGAGGTCGTCGGTGAGGCCGAGAACGGGCTTGCCGGGGTGGAACAGGCCCGGGCCCTGCGCCCTGACCTCGTCATCCTCGATGTCGAGATGCCGGTCATGAACGGCGTCGAGGCGGTGCGGCTCATCCGTGAGCAGGTCATGGACGTCAAGGTCATCATGCTGACCGTCTCCGACGTCGAGGACCACGTGCTCGACGCCCTGCGCAACGGCGCCCACGGTTACCTGCTCAAGGACCTGCGCCCGGAGCAGCTGTACGACATGGTCCGGTCGGTAATGCGCAACGAGACGCCGATCTCCCCCGGTGTCGCCGGTCGCCTGCTGCGGGAGATCCGTCAGGGCGGCAAGCCGCGCGTGACCTCACCGGCCGCCAAGACCGAGCAGTCGGTGACCCGTCGCGAGCTCGAGATCCTGCGGCTCGTGGCGGAGGGGCTGAGCAACAAGGAGATCGCCAAGCGCCTGGTCATCACCGAGGGCACGGTCAAGAACCACGTCCACAACGCCCTGGAGAAGCTCCACATGGACAACCGGATCCAAGCGGCCGCCTACGTGATCCGACAGGGGCTCGGCGCCCCGGGCAGCGAGCCCGCCGGCCGGCCTTGACGGCCAGTTCCGGCCGACCTTGACGGCCAGACCCGTTGGACGCACCGGGTATAGGCCGACCCGTGCCGTTCCTGTAACCAGAGCCGGATGGTTCCGCTTCCTTCCCCGCACCTAGCCTGAACGCGGAACGGCCGGATCCGCGGAGGAGAGTGACAGGGTGGAGCACGAGACGTCGGTGCTCGTCATCTGCGAGCACGAGCTCCTCGGCGAGGGTCTGGCTGCTCGGTTGCAGATGATGGGCGTCCAGGCGCTCGTCGCGGCCGCCCACAACGACCACGCGGTCATCCTGGCCCTGCGGGCCCACCCGGACGTCGTGGTCATCGAGAGCCCGGATCCCGCCTGCCTCGACCGGGTCATGACGTTGAGCCCCTCCTCCCGCATCGTCGACGCGACGAGGTCGATCGGCCGGGGGTTCCCGACCGAGACGATGCGCTTCGACGCGATCCTGGAGGCGCTGCCGGTCAACCAGCGGCCGGAGGCCCTGGCTTGACGTAGGCGGCTCGCAGGTGCCGCGAGTTGAGCAGCGTCGCCACGACGAGCAGGATCACGGCCAGCACGACCTGCTCGATGATCATCCACGTCGGGTACAGCCCTGGGATGAAGCAGCTCGCGACGGCGACGACGGGAAAGATGACCGAGAAGAGACGCAGCCTGGAGTAGGCCCACCACCAGCCCCGTTGGGCCCGCCAGACGAAGTAGTACAGCGATGCCGTGAGCAGCGAGATCATCACCAGCCGGGTCCAGACGATCCAGCTCAGCGACGCACCCATCTCGGTGCGCACGACCGCGAGGAGCACGGCCGCGACGTCGAGGGAGAAGGCGGCCGTGATCCCCATCGCGACATCGGCGAGGATGCGGCGGCTCTCGGGGTGCTCGGTGCGCTCGGGCGGCACGCGCAACCGGGCCTTGCGCCCGCCGCCGATGCGGTCGAGCACCCGGGCGACGACCTCGACGTCCATGGTCTCTCCCGCCGCCTAGACCTGGGCCCGCGACGCGATCGCCGCCAGGACCTCGGCGATGGCGTCGTCGATCGGGACGCCGTTCTTCTGTGTCCCGTCCCGGAACCGGAACGAGACCGCGTCGGCGGCCCGGTCGTCCTCGCCGGCGATGAGGACGAAGGGGACCTTCGCCTTGGAGGCGTTGCGGATCTTCTTCGGGAAGCGGTCGTCGCTCGCGTCGAGCTCGACCCGGACGCCCTTGCGACGCAGCCGGTCGAGGACCCCGCCGAGGTAGTCGGCGTACTCGTCGGCGACGGGCACCCCCAGCACCTGGACCGGTGAGAGCCAGACGGGGAAGGCGCCGGCGTAGTGCTCGACGAGGACCCCGAGGAACCGCTCGATGGACCCGAACTTCGCCGAGTGGATCATGACGGGCTGCTGCCGCGTTCCGTCCGCCGCCTGGTACTCCAGGCCGAACCGCTCGGGCTGGTTGAAGTCGTACTGGATCGTCGACATCTGCCACGTGCGGCCGATGGCGTCGCGAGCCTGCACGGAGATCTTCGGGCCGTAGAACGCAGCGCCGCCCGGGTCCGCGACGAGCTCCAGGCCGGATGCCGTCGCGACGTCCTCGAGGACCTTCGTCGCGACCTCCCACTGCTCGTCCGAGCCGATGAACTTCGCGGACTTCTCGCCCTCCGTGTCACGGGTCGACAGCTCGAGGTAGAACTCCGTCAGCCCGAAGTCCTGCAGCAGCCCGAGGATGAAGTCGAGCAGGTGCTTGATCTCGGCCGGCGCCTGCTCCTCGGTGACGTAGGAGTGCGAGTCGTCCATGGTCAGGCCCCGCACCCGGGTCAGGCCGTGGACCACGCCGGACTTCTCGTAGCGGTAGACGGAGCCGAACTCGAAGAACCGCAGCGGCAGCTCGCGGTAGGAGCGGCCCCGGGACTTGAAGATGAGGTTGTGCATCGGGCAGTTCATCGCCTTGAGGCGGTACTCCGCGCCCTCCAGCTCCATCGGCGGGAACATCGTGTCGGCGTAGTACGGCAGGTGCCCGGACGTGTGGAAGAGCCCGTCCTTGCTGATGTGCGGCGTGCCGACGTAGTCGAAGCCCTCCTCGATGTGCCGCCGGCGGACGTAGTCCTCCATCTCCCGCTTGATGACCCCGCCCTTGGGGTGGAAGACCGGCAGCCCTGAGCCGAGCTCGTCGGGGAAGCTGTAGAGGTCGAGCTCCGTCCCGAGCCTGCGGTGGTCCCGGCGCTCGGCCTCGGCGAGCCGGTCGAGGTAGGCCTTCAGCTCGTCCTTGGTCGGCCACGCCGTGCCGTAGATCCGCTGCAGCTGCGGGTTCTTCTCGGAGCCGCGCCAGTAGGCCGCGGCCGAGCGCATCAGCTTGAAGGCGTTGCCGATCAGCTTGGTGCTCGGGATGTGCGGCCCGCGGCAGAGGTCGCCCCAGGCGCGGGTGCCGTCGCGTCGGACGTTGTCGTAGATCGTGAGCTCCCCCGCGCCGACCTCGACGCCGGCCCCCTCGGCTGCCTCGCCCGCGCCGCCCTTGAGCCCGACGAGCTCGCACTTGTAGGGCTCGTGCGCCAGCTCCTTGAGCGCGTCCGCGTCGGTGACGACACGCCGCTCGAAGGTCTGCCCCTCGTTGATGATCTTCTGCATGGCCTTCTCGAGGGCCTTGAGGTCATCGGGGTGGAACGGGGTCTCGACGTCGAAGTCGTAGTAGAAGCCGTCGCGGATCGGCGGGCCGATGCCGAGCTTGGCCGTCGGGTTGAGCGACTGCACGGCCTGGGCGAGGACGTGGGCGGTGGAGTGGCGCAGCACGGCAAGGCCGTCCTCGCTCTCGACGGTGACCGGCTCGACGACGTCACCGTCCGCGACGAGGTGGAAGAGGTCGCGCAGCTCGCCGTTGACGCGGGCCACGACGACGTCGCGCCCCCCGGCGCCGGCCTGGTCGAGGAGCTCCCCGGCCGTCGTCTGCGCGTCGACCGATCGCTCGCTCCCGGCGACGGTGACGGTGATCGGTGCAGACAAGGTGGCGCTCCTTCGTAGACCGGCCGATGCTCGGCCGAACCAGGTCGTATGCCGCTGGGCGCGGCTTCGCTCAAGGGTATCGACTGCACGGGGTTCGTCGCGAAACCGTTCCCCGATGCGGGGACTCCCAGCCTCTTCTCAGGTTGGCCCATTCGTCGGACGGGAGCATCACGGACCGTCGTCCGGGCCCCGGCTGAGGACGGCCACGCCGGCGAACCGGCCCTCGGCGAGGTCGTCGAGGGCGCGGTCAGCGGCGTCAAAGGGATACGTCGTGACCGTCGACCGAATCCCGAGCCGCGCGGCGAGGGCGAGCAGCTCCTCACCGTCCTGCCGCGTGTTCGCGGTCACCGACGTGAGGGTGCGCTCCCGGAAGAGATGGGCCTCGTACCGCAGGGGTGGCAGGTCGCTCACGTGGATGCCGGCGAGGACCAGGGTGCCGCCCCGGTCGAGGCCCGCCAGCGCCACGGGGACGAGCTCCCCCGCTGGGGCGAAGAGGATCGAGGCGTCGAGCGGCACCGGCGGCAGGGCGTCGGCCGGGCCGGCGGAGGCGGCGCCGAGCGCGAGGGCCAGCCGACGGGCGTCATCGCCCCTCGTCAGGACATGGACCTCGGCTCCCTGGGCGATCGCGAGCTGGGCGGTGAGGTGGGCACTGGCCCCGAACCCGTAGATCCCGAGCCGGCCGCCCGGAGGCAGGGCCGTCCTGCGGAGGGCCCGGTAGCCGATGATGCCGGCGCAGAGGAGGGGGGCGGCCTGCTCGGCGGCGAGCCGCTCGGGAATCCGGTAGGCGTACGCCTCGGGGACGGTCGTGCGCTGAGCGTAACCGCCGTCCTCGTCCCACCCGGTGAACTGTGCTGCGGGACAGAGGTTCTCCCGACCGGACCGGCACCAGCGACAGGCCCCGCACGTGCTGCGGAGCCAGGCGACGCCGACCCGGTCCCCCACGGCCAGCCGGGACGTCGTCTCGCCGAGCGCGACCACGTGCCCGACGACCTCGTGCCCGGGCACCACGTTCGGGCGGTGCTCCGGCAGGTCACCGTCGGTCACGTGCAGATCGGTGCGGCAGACGCCGCAGGCCTCGACCTCCACCAAGGCCTCGTCAGCGCGAGGCCGCGGCACCGGACGCTCGACCCTCCGGACGCGCTCCGGCCCGGCCGCTCCGACCGTCTCCCACGCCGTCATCGACTCGGGAAGGCTGCGCCTGCTGTGCCCATGCCCCATGGTGACCAGCCTCCCCCCGCGGGGCGCCGGCTGTCCCCAGTTCCTCCTCGACGAGACGCATCGCACCACCGACAGCTCCGCCCAGGGAGCTGAGGAGGATGAACAGCAGGAGGGTCCGCTCCCCCGCGCCGGCGGTCGCAGCGCCCCAGTCCCCGTGGCCGGCAGCGACGTTTCGGAGCGTCTCGTTGAGCGAGCTGGTGAAGACGATGCCCGATCCGAGCCAGATGAGCCCGAGGCGGGGGCGCGTGAGGCGCCCGCCTCGGACGACGTGGGCGGTCGCCGCGGCGGCCGCGAGGGCGGCCAGGGCCGACTCCGCGAAGAGCGTCCGCTGCGGGAGGTTCGGGCTCGGGCCGGAGCCGCTGCCCGCCGTCGCCCAGGCGAGCTGCAGACCGACGAAGGCCACCGCACCGACGATGAGGAAGGTGGCGAGGACGGTCTGCAGCGGGCGGGTCAGACCCGCGCCTCGGGCGCCGCGACCACCGTCTGTGACGACGGGCCACCGGTCCCGCGCGTAGAGGACGAAGCCGGGGACGAGCAGTGCCGCCTGCAGGACGAAGCCGCCGTAGACGAGCCCGAAGACCCACGGGGACACGCCGTCGTCACGGGTGAAGGGGTTCCCGCCTCCCGTGAGCAGCTGCAGGGGCGTGCCGACGAGGAAGCCCAGGGCCACCGGGGCGAGGAGGCCGGTGCCGACCCAGGCGGGAAAGGCCACGAGGAAGGCGGGGATCCGGCGACCCACGCCACCTTGAGCAGCGTGTAGGGCAGGCACACGAACGGTCGCGAGACAGATCCGTCGACGGAGCGACGAGACCGGTCCGGGCACGGTCGGGGCCGGTCCGCGGCGAGTGGAGGAGAGGGACGGACTGGGTGCGCTCATGCACCCAGCGTGCCGTCCAGGCCAGGGCTTGCGCGTCACCCACGGGTCGCGACGTCCTCCCCCTCAGGAGTGAGGGCAGCTCCGCCCTGCGACCGAGCCCGGCACCTGCTGCACGGGCAGCGGCACCGGGCTCAGCGGCATACGGGAAGAGCTGTCTACCAGGTGTGCTCGACGACCGCGTGCTCCACGTCACCCTTCGCCGCAGCGAGGAGGGAGATCACGCTGCTGGACGCGAAGCTGCTGCGCAACCGCACCGTCGACGGCAGGCGCAGCGGCTTGCGGAACCAGACACGGCTCGTCACGCCGGCCTCCGGGATCCGCGGCCCCAGGGCTGCCAGGACCCGGGCGTAGCTGAACATGCCGTGCGCGATCGCCGTGGGGAAACCCAGCGGTCGCGCGGTGAGGGCGTGCAGGTGGATCGGGTTCCAGTCCCCCGAGACCCGGGCGTACCGCCGCCCGACGCCCTCGTCGAAGCGCCACGTCGGGCCCGCAACGACCCGCCGCACCGGGTCGAGCGAGGGCGGCTCGGACGACTCGGCGTCGGGATGGTCGTCGCCCTTGGAGAGGTAGGTGCTGACCCCCCTCCAGACCGGCTCCCCTGCCACCGTCGCCTCGGACACGAGGTCGACCTGCCGCCCCCGCCGGTGCGGGCGGAGGTTCTCGGCCCACACCGAGAGGTCGAAGCTCTCGTCGACGCCGATGGGGCGGGAGGAGGCGATGACGTTCTCGACGTGGACCGCCCCGGACAGCGCCAGCGGGAACTCTCGCTCGCTCATGAGCGCCATCTGCAGGGGGAACGCGAGGACGTGCGGGTAGGTCAGCGGCAGCGCCGGGCCGACCCTGAACCCGCAGAGGCCCGCGTAGTCCGCGAGGTGGTCGAGGTCGGCGCGCACCGCACCACGCACGGCACGGACGGCCGGCAGCGGCCCGGTCGTGGCCCGTCCGGTGATGAGAGTGGCCGCATAGATCCGGCGGAGGTCCGGTGCTCGGTCGAAGCGCAGCTCCCGGGGCTGCTCCGTCGGGGAGGCCACGCTCATGCGCCGAGCAGGCTCTGGCCGCAGACGCGCAGCACCTGGCCGTTGACCGCCGCTGCGCCGGGCTGGGCCAGCCAGGCGATCGTCTCGGCGACGTCCCGGGGCAGCCCGCCCTGCTGGAGCGAGTTCGACCTCCGCCCCACCTCGCGTGTCGCGAAGGGAACCGACCTGGTCATCTCCGTCTCGATGAAGCCGGGGGCGACGGCGTTGACGGTGATGCCGCGGTCGGCCACCTGCCTCGCCCCGGCCTGGACGACACCGATCAGCCCGGCCTTGCTCGCTGCGTAGTTGGTCTGGCCCCGGTTCCCGGCGATGCCGGCGATCGACGACAGGCAGACGATCCGACCTCCGTCGCCCAACCCGCCGTCGCCGAGGAACGCCTCGTTCATCCGGATGATCGAGCGCAGGTTGACGTCGAGCACGGCAGCCCACTTGTCCGCGGACATGTTGACGAACAGCTTGTCCCGCAGGATGCCTGCGTTGTGCACGACGATGTCGAGGGAGCCGTGCCGGGACACGGCGTGCTCGAGGATCCGGCGCCCCGCGTCCTCCGCGGTGACGTCGAGCTGCAGGGCCGTGCCGCGGACCTCGTTGGCGACCGCCGCCAGGCTGTCGCCGGCCTGCGGCACGTCCACCGCGACGACGGTGGCACCGTCGCGGGCGAGCACCCTGGCGATCTCGGCACCGATCCCCCGGGCCGCCCCGGTGACGACGGCCACCTTCCCGACCAGGGGGCGCAGCGCGTCGGCCTCCGGGGTCGGCGTGGCGCCGACCTGCACGACCTGGCCGTCGACGTAGGCCGACCGGCCGGAGAGGAAGAACTCCACCGCAGACCACACTCCCCCTTCCGCGTCGGCCGGCGCCGGCGCGGAGGCGAGGACGTGGTTGGCCGTGGCGCCGAGACGCAGCTCCTTGCCGAGCGATCGGGTGAAGCCCTCCAGCGCGCGCTGAGCCGCGATCTGCGCCACGTCGGTGAGGGTCGCCGGGTCGGTGCCGATGACGACGACCCGGGAGTTCGTGGCCAGCCGCTTGACCGCCGGGGCGCCGAGCGCGTGGAGCGTGGTGAGCTCGGCCGGGTCGAGGGCGGCGGACAGGTCGAGGACGAGGGCTCCGAGGCGCCCGTCGAGCTCCTCGAGGCTGGTCCCGACGGTCAGGCCGGTCTGTTCGAGCCGGGCCACCAGGGACTTCTCGAAGTGGCCGCCGCCGGCAACGAGCACCGGTCCCTCGACGAGGGGGTCCCCGGGCGTGTGGCGGCGCAACCTCGTCGGCTGGGGAACCCCCACCTTCCTGGCCAGGGGCGAGGTGACGATCGTCGTGAACAGGTCAGCCATGGCTCACGCCTCCAGGATGGCGACGACGCCCTGCCCGCCGGCAGCGCAGATGGAGACGAGCCCGCGCACGGGCTGCCCGGTCTCGTCGCGCTTGTGCCGGAGCTGCTTGGCGAGCGAGGCGACGATCCGGCCACCGGTCGCGGCGAAGGGGTGGCCCGCCGCCAGCGAGGAGCCGTTGACGTTGAGCCGAGTGCGGTCGATCGACCCCAGTGGCGCCTCCAGGCCGAGTCGCTCGATGCAGAACTCCTCGTCCTCCCAGGCCTTGAGGTGGGTGAGCACCGTCGAGGCGAAGGCCTCGTGGATCTCGTAGAAGTCGAAGTCCTGCAGGGTGAGTCCGTTGCGGGCGAGCAGCCGGGGCACGGCATAGGCCGGTGCCATGAGGAGCCCCTCCTCGCCGTGGACGTAGTCGACCGCGGCGGCCTCCCCGTCGACGAACCAGGCGAGCGGGGTCAGGTGGTGCGCCTCGGCCCACTCCTCACTCGCGAGGAGCACGGCTGAGGCGCCGTCGGTCAGCGGTGTGGAGTTCCCGGCGGTCATCGTCGCGTTCTCGCCCCTGCCGAACACCGGCTTCAGCTTGGCGAGAGCCTCGACACTCGAGTCGGGGCGGAGGTTGTTGTCACGCGTGAGGCCGAGGTAGGGCGTGACGAGGTCGTCGAAGAAGCCCCGGTCGTAGGCGGCGGCGAGGTTGCGGTGGCTCGCGGCGGCGAGCTCGTCCTGGGCCGCACGGGAGATGCCCCACTGGTCGGCGGTGACGGCCATGTGCTCCCCCATCGACATCCCCGTCCGGGGCTCGCCGTTCTGGGGGATGGAGGGTGCCAGGTGGCTCGGGCGGAGGCCCGCGAGGGCCTTGAGCTTGTCAGCCGGCGACGTCGCGCGGTTGACGGCCAGGAGGATCTTGCGCAGGTCCTCACTGACGGCGATCGGGGCGTCGCTGGCCGTGTCGGTCCCACCGGCGATGCCGGCCTCGACCTGGCCGAGGGCGATCTTGTTCGCGACGAGGATGGCTGCCTCGAGACCGGTACCGCACGCCTGCTGGATGTCGTAGGCCGGGGTGCTGGGGTCGAGGCGGGTGCCGAGGACAGCCTCGCGGGTGAGGTTGAAGTCGCGGGAGTGCTTGAGGACGGCACCGGCGACGACCTCGCCGAGCCGCTCGCCCGCGAGGCCGTAGCGGGCGATGAGACCATCGAGGGCCGCCGTCAGGAGGTCCTGGTTCGAGGCGCGTGCGTAGGCGCCGTGGGCGCGGGCGAACGGGATGCGGTTGCCGCCGAGCACGGCGACGCGGCGCGTCTCGCGGGTCGGCCGCTTTCGGGTCTGGGGGGACATGGAGCTCTCCTGCGTGGTCCGGGTGGGGCCAACTGGCCCAGCTCAGATCAAGATAACCGAAACTTCTGGTAGTCGATACAGCGAGTACCTGTTAGTTTGCGGGACATGACGAACCCGGACCGCGACGAGGCCCGCGCCACGGACGGCCGGACGGTGCGCTGGGCGCGGCACCGCGAGGAGCGTCGCAGGAGCCTCGTGGACGCGACCATCCGCGCCATCCGACGCCACGGCGCCACCGTCGGCATGGACGACATCGCCGCAGAGGCGGGGACGAGCAAGACCGTCATCTACCGGCACTTCGAGGACCGGGCCGGCCTCTACCGGGCCGTGGCCCAGCGGGTCGACGCGCGGGTCGTCGGGGGCATCGCCGCCGCCCTCGAGCGGTCGAGCGCCGCGGGCAAGGACCCGCGCGAGCTCATCTCGTCCACGGTCGATGCCTACCTCGAGCTCGTCGAGTCGGACACCGAGCTGTACCGCTTCGTGGTCAACCGTCCGATCGTCGACCGACCGCTGCCGGACGACCCGGTGGGTGAGCTCGTGGGCCACGTCACGGACCAGCTCAGCCGACTGCTCGACGGACGTCTTGGCGGGGAGCCCCGGCACGCTCCTGACCCCGCGACGACCCGGGTCTGGGCGGTGGCGCTCGTCGGCTCCGTCCAGGCGGTCGCCGACGACTGGCTGGCCGCTCCCGGCACCTCCTCCCGACCCACGCGGCGCGACCTCGTCGAGTCACTGAGCGAGCTGGCGTGGAACGGACTGTCCCCCATCCTCTCCGACCGGCGGTCCGACCGATGACGACCATCACCCCCGGGCCGACGGCACGTCAGAGACGGACGTAGCGCCCTCGCCGGTGCAGGAGCGGCTCCAGGTCCTCCCCCACCTCGACGTGCTCGACCACCGCTTCGAGCAGGACCGACCAGCCGACGTCCCGGCACGACCCCGGGTCGACCCGTACACCGAGCCAGGATGTCGTCGACACGAGGCGTGGACCCCAGTCGGTCTGCTCCCACGCGTCCCGCCGGAACGGGCCGCCCGGCGCCGGGAACTGGCCCGCGAACACCTCCGCGAGGTCGCGGTGCCGCCAGGACAACAGTGCGACCACCGCCGCCGAGGTCTCCTCCATCCGGTCGAGCAGGTCGGCGTCGGGGTGCACGAGCACGACGACCCGCGGCGGCTCCCCGGCCGCGACGAGGAAGGAGGTCACGGTCAGACCGGCCCGTCCCGCCCCCGCACCGGCCGTCCAGAGGGAGACGGACCCGCCCACGCGCCCGCGGAACCGTCGGATCGGGTCCCGTTCGGCGTCGTCCGGCTCGAACGGGTGGCTCGAGTGGATCGTCACTCGGGACCCGCGGCGAGCAGCACGTCCTCGACGGCCACCTCACCCGCCTCCACGACGTCTGCGTAGACGCCCGGGCAGTTCGAGGGGCGTTTCGTGACGGTCAGGGTGCAGCCGCCGATGCGGATGACCGACCCGACGAGCGAGATGAGGGCCTCCGGCTCGATGTCGAGGACGATGTTCGCCTTCGGATGGGTGTCGACGTACTCCTCAGCCGAGACGAGGTGCACGGCGTGCTTCTTGGCCCGGTTGCCCTTCGGCCCCGTGGGCGTCACCTCGACCGAGTCGATCTCCTGCCCCGGCGAGTCCGACTCGGGGTAGATGAAAAGGCTGCTCACCTTCGCCGGCATGTCCACCAACCGCTTTCCGCCGCCAGATCGGGAGCGCGCGTCCGCGCGGACCCAGCCCAGCGGCATAGGGCCACGTCTGGTGACCTTGGAACCGCTTCTGGCGTGAGTGTATGACGGATCCGGCTGCCACGGTGAGACCTCGCCGGCGGAGCCGGGGTCGGCTGCAGACCGGGAGGAGTGGTGGACGTGAAGGGACTCGAACCCCTGGCCTCTCGCGTGTGAAGCGAACGCTCTAACCAACTGAGCTACACGTCCTGGCGGTGCGGGAAAACAATAGCGGGTGGGCGTCCGCGCCCCTAATCGAGCCCTGGCAGCCGGGCCAGCTGCTGGGCGGCCCAGTCCGGTGTCCACCCAGGGAGCCCGAACAGGACGAAGGTGAGCCAGAGGGCCCCCCACACGAGCAGCAGCGCGGCGAACCCGATGGCACACCGGAGCCACAACGGCTGGGTCATCACCCACCGGTTCCACCGGTGGACGTAGCCCTTGACGAAGTCGAGCCAGCGCTGCGCGAACTCGAACTCGCTGGCGAGGATGACCAGCCCCAGGATGACCACGGCCCAACCCGGCCCCGGGGCGGGCACCATGATGAGCCCGCCCACGGTGACGACCGACCCGACCACGCCGACCGCGCTGCGCCAGGCCAGGTGGGTGGCCGGGTGACGGCGCAGCCGGGCACGCCACGCCCAGCGGTCCTCGTGTGCGCCCAGGGTCACGTCGGGGTCCGAGTAGTCGACGCCGCCGGTTTCCCCCTCACCTGCGACGGCCCGCGGGGCTGCCACGGTGTCGGCGCTGCTCGCGGCCTCGTTCACGGGTCGAGGTCCTGCTCGGCGCGGGTCCGGAACACGTCGCGCAACCGGGTCGTCACCGGTCCCACGGGGAGCTGCCGGTCGTCGACCGCGTGGATCGGGAGGACGTCCTTGGTGGAGCTGGTGATGAAGACCTCGTCCGCGGTGTCCAGGATGCCGAGCGGCAGCGGGGTCTCGCGGATCGTGACGCCAGCGTCCACCGCCCACTCGAGGACGAGCTCGCGGGTGATGCCGGCCAACAGGCCGGAGTCGGTGGGCGGGGTGAGGACCTCCCCGTCGAGGACGACGAAGACGTTGCTGCCGGTGCACTCGCACAGCTCACCGCGGGTGTTGCCGAAGACCGCCTCGATCGCGCCGACCTGCTTGGCCCGGGCGAGCGCGACGACGTTCTCGGCGTAGGAGGTGGTCTTGAGCCCGGCGACGGGCGAACGCTCGTTGCGCGTCCAGGGGACGACGGTCAGGGCGCCGGAGGCCGGGGGCCGCGCCTGCGGCCCGGCGAGCACGACGTAGGTCAGGTCCGCCTCGCCGCGGTCGGAGCCGAGCGGACCGACGCCTCCGGTGACGCTGTAGCGCAGCCGCCCGAAGTCGATCGGCTCCCCCTCGAGCACCGCGTCGATGCCCTTGGCCACGAACGCGAGGTCCACCGGTGGCAGCCCGAGGCCCGCCGCCGAGCGTTGCAGCCGGGCGTGGTGCCGGGAGAGCGCGAACGGCTGCCCACGGTCGATCTTGGCCGTCTCGAAGACCCCGTCACCAACGGTGACGGCGTGGTCGAGGGCCGAGATGGACGGGCCGGTCGGGTCGACGAGATCGCCACCCACCCAGACCCGAGGAAGGCTGCCGGTCATGTCGTCATGGTGCCACAGTGCCGGCTGCGAGACCGACGAGCCGGGCCGCCTTGAGCTCGGTCTCGGCCCACTCCCCAGCGGGATCGGAGTGCCACGTGATCCCGGCGCCGGTGCCGAACCGCAGCCACCGCGTGCCCCCCTCGTCCCGCTCCGCCCAGAAGGTCCGGATCCCGACGGCGAGCTCGGCCTCCCCGGCATCCGCGTCGACCCAGCCGACCGCGCCGCAGTAGGGCCCGCGCGGTGCCGCCTCGAGGTCGGCGATCGCCCTCAGCGCACTCGACTTCGGCGCCCCCGAGACCGACCCTGGCGGGTAGGCCGCGCCGAAGATGTCGGGCCAGGTGACCCCCATCCGGAGGCGGCCGCTCACCGTCGACACGAGGTGCACGAGGCCCGGGTGCGGCTCGAGAGCGCAGAGCTCGTCGACCGACACCGTCCCCGGCTCACACACCCCCGACAGGTCGTTGCGCATGAGGTCGACGATCATGACGTTCTCGGCGTGGTCCTTGGGGAGCATCTGCTCCGCAGTCGGGGCGGTGCCCTTGATCGGCCTGGTCACGAGGCGCCCGGCCCGCCGCGCGAGGAACAGCTCCGGCGAGGCGCTGACCACGTCGACCCCCGCCGCCACACTGCGGATGCGCGCCGCGTGCGGTGCCGGGTTCCCCTGCCGCAGCAGCTGGTCGAGCCCGTCGAGGTCGGCATCGTCAGCCAGCCGGTGGCTGAGGACGCGACAGAGGTTCACCTGGTAGACGGTGCCGTCGGCGATCCGCCGCCGGACCTCCTCCACCCCCGCGACGTATGCCGCTGAGCTGAGTGAGCTGTGCCAGCGACGGTCGAGGGGGGCCCAGCCCACGGCCCGTCGGGCGGGCCCGGTCGGGTCGCCGCGGCGGACGTCGCCGAAGCGGATCGCGGTGACCGCACCCTCGAAGGTCGCGACGACGGCCCAGAACCCCACCCCGGAGATGGCCTCGAGGGCGTCGCCACCCCGCCGCACGTCGATGACCTCGCGCGCCTGGCGGTCCCGGAATCGAGCGTGGTCCACCCGCAGATCCTAGGGGGCCGGGGCCCCGGACCCGTCAGGCCGCGAGGGCCTTCTCGATGTCGGCGGCCAGCCCGGCCGGCTCGGCCTGCGGCGTGTACCGGCTGATCACGTGGCCGTCGCGGCCGACGAGGAACTTGGTGAAGTTCCACTTGATCCGGTCCCCGAGCAGACCGCCCTTCTCCGACTTGAGCCAGGCCCAGAGGGGGTGCGTGTCGGCGCCGTTGACGTCGACCTTCGCCATCATCGGGAAGGTGACGCCGTAGTTCTTCTGGCAGAAGGCGCCGATCTCCTCCTCCGAGCCGGGCTCCTGCTCACCGAACTGGTTGCACGGGAAGCCGATCACGGTCAGACCACGGTCGCGGTAGGTCTCCCAGAGCTGCTGCAGGCCGGCGAGCTGCGGGGTGAAGCCGCACTCGCTCGCGGTGTTCACGACGAGGATCACCTGGCCGGAGAAGTCGGACAGGGACTGCTCCTGCCCGTCGATCGTCGTTGCGCTGAAGTCGCCGAGCTCGGCCACCGGTACTCCTTGGGTCAGAGGGCTTCGGGGGTGTGCGAGGACGCGACACGGGTGTGCGCCCTGCATCGGGAGCAAGCCCAGCGGCATACGGCTTATTCCTCCGGCTCGGGAGGGGTGTCCTGACCCGCCCTCTCGTCCCGCTCCGCCCACTCGAGCAGCGGCGCGAGGTCGAAGACGGCGTCGTCGATGCCCGCGTGGAGGTCACCGAGCCTGGCGAACCGGTCCGGCATCGTCGCGATGGTGAAGTCGTCCGGGACCGCGTCGTCGATCTCGTCCCACGCCACGGGAGCGGACACCGTCCCCCGGCTGTTGCCCCGCACGCTGTAGGCCGCGGCGATGGTGTGGTCGCGGGCGTTCTGGTTGTAGTCGACGAAGAGGTCGTCCGGCGCACGGTCGCGGCGCCACCAGGCCGTCGTCACGTCGTCCGGAAGACGGCGCTCCACCTCCCGCGCGAAGGCCAGCGCAGCCCGGCGGACGTCCAGGAAGCCGTGCACCGGCGCGATCCGGACGTAGATGTGCAGGCCCCGGCCACCCGAGGTCTTGGGCCACCCGACCGCCCCGATCTCGCCCAGGATCTCGCGGCTCACGTGGGCGGCCCGCCGCACCGTGTCGTAGCCGCAGCTCGGCATGGGGTCGAGGTCGATCCGCCACTCGTCGGGCTTCTCGGTGTCCGCGCGGCGGGAGTTCCACGGATGGAACTCGACGGTGGACATCTGAACGGCCCAGATGACATCGGCGAGGCGCTGGACGCACAGCTCGTCGGCGTGCAGGCCGAAGCGGGGGAAGTGCAGCCGCACCGTCTCCACCCACGGCGGCGCACCCGCCGGCAGCCGCTTCTGGTGCACCTTGGGACCCGCCACGCCCTTGGGGAAGCGGTGGAGCATGCACGGGCGGTCGCGGAGGGCGTTGACGATCCCCGGCCCGACCGACAGGTAGTAGTTCGCGAGGTCGAGCTTGGTCTGGCCGCCCTCGGAGAAGTACACCCGGTCGGGGTTGGTCAGGCGGACGTCGTAGCCGTCGACGTCGAGGACGAGGGCTGGGGTCTGCTTCGCCGCGGCCATGGGCTCACCCTACGGCCGGCCCCGGACGCCACGAGGGTCATGGACATTTCGGGCTGCCGATCCCGGCTGCGAGCCGTAGTGTCGAGGCACGCGGCACTCCCGTACCACACCACACCGCGCGAACCGACCAAGACACGACGACCACCACACTTGCAGGAGCCTCCACCATGAAGTCCCTCCACCACGTGATCAGCACGCTCGTGGCTCTCCTCGTCGCCGTGCTGCTCGCGGCGATCGTCCCGACCAGTGCGTCAGCCGCGACGCCCCTGACTGCCCCCTCCGGGACGGCCGCGACCGCGCCCGACCTGACGAGCACCGACGCCGACGGGGCGAGCGTCAACTGCTCCAGCACGCGCGAGCTCGGCGCCAGCAAGGTGGTGCGCGACAAGGGCATGAACGCGTTCACCGTCCGGCAGTACATCGGCTGGTGCTGGGACTCGGGTGGCTCCGCCTGGATGAACTTCGCGTCCGTCTACGTGTGGGCGCAGTACCACAACCTCGGCTTCGGCTACCGGGCCCAGGCCGGCATCGTCGTCGGTGGCAGCGGCGACACCGTGGGCTACACCGTCGGCGGCAACCGGCAGCGCCTCGTCTACTCCACGCCGGTCCGGACGACCAGCTCCTGCACGCAGGGGTGGGGCAAGCTGCTCCGGGGCGGCTCGGAGAGCGCCCAGGGGCTGACCTCGCTCGTCTGCTGACATCACGCACCGCGCCCGACGGCGAAGGCCCCCGACCATCAGGATCGGGGGCCGTCAACGGAGCGGACGACCGGGCTCGAACCGGCGACCTCAACCTTGGCAAGGTTGCGCTCTACCAACTGAGCTACGTCCGCGGGTGAACCGAGAGCAACGGCG
>Ga0209347_1001369_pt1 | contig 40906 bp, 39 predicted proteins | sample AutmiccommuBRH23_FD_187382 | JGI IMG/M metagenome (GOLD analysis project Ga0209347, IMG submission 187382) | Deep subsurface microbial communities from Mt. Terri, Switzerland - Autotrophic microbial communities BRH/23 (SPAdes) (version 2) | ecosystem: Environmental > Aquatic > Deep subsurface >... | reverse complement strand
GTCTCCCGGTGCTGCAGACCCAGGAAATTATGAGGATGGTCAAGGTTAACCCAGTGCCGTCTGCCGGGGAGTGCATCGAAGGGGTAATCAACCTAAGGGGTCAGGTAATACCCGTGGTCAATCTCAGCCGGCGACTGAGCCTGCCTAAAAAGATCCAGGACGGTGATGCCAGGATTATCGTAGTGGAGCGGGAAGGCAGAAAACCGGCCTGGTGGTGGACAGGGTGCTGGAGGTGGGCCGCTACAGCGAATCCGATGTGGAGCCTCCCGGAGCAATAGGCCACACTACGGAGTGCATATCCGGATTTATCAAGAAAGGCGAGCAGATTTGGCTGCTTTTAGATGCCGGATCGCTGAACCAAGGCGTAAACCTGCCGCCTGACCTACAGGCGCTGGAACAATCGTTACAGCGAATCGGAGATGGTGCAGTTCCCCGGGGTGAGCAAGCAGACGCTTAAGTTCATCTCGGGCTTTGTCATGCTTGGCGGCCAGTTCCGGCTGATTATCGACCCGGTGGCCGTCTCGAACCACCTGCTGGCCGGCGGGCCTCCCCGGCAAACACTTATAGATTATTTGGAAACCAACCCGCACATAGCCTGAAACAAGCGAGGGCCTCCCGGCGGAGGCCCTCGCTTAATATTTATACTGAATCGCAGCCCTAAGCTATTCCGGCGATGATGGCGTCGGCCATCTGTTGGGTGGAGGAACTGCCGCCCAGGTCGTAGGTAAGGCTTTTTCCCTCTTCCAGTACTGCCGTTACCGCATTGGCCACCCGTTTGGCGGCCTGGTTCTCGCCCAGGTGCTGCAGCATCATCACCCCGGACAGGATGATGGCCAGGGGGTTGACCCGGTTCAGTCCGGCGTGCTTGGGAGCGCTGCCGTGGACCGGCTCAAAAACCGCCGACTCAAGCCCTATATTGGCCCCCGGGGCCACGCCCAGGCCGCCCACCAGCCCGGCGCAAAGATCGCTGACGATATCCCCGTACAGGTTGGGCAACACCAGCACATCGTATTTTTCCGGGCTCTGCACCAGTTTCATACACATGGCGTCAACGATCATGTCCTCAAACTCAATGCCTGGGTAATCCCGGGCAACGTCACGGGCGCACTCCAGGAAAAGCCCGTCGGAAAGCTTCATTATATTGGCCTTGTGTACTGCCGTGACCTTTTTCCGGCCCTGCTTCACGGCCAGATCGAAGGCGTAGCGGACAATCCTTTCCGAGGCCTCCCGGGTGATGATCTTGATGCTCTCGGCGGCGTCCCTGCCCACCCGGTGCTCAATGCCGGCGTAAAGGTCCTCGGTGTTCTCCCTGACCACAATCAGGTCCACCTTTTCATACCTGGTGGCGATGCCGGGCAGGGTCCTGGCCGGGCGCACGTTGGCGTACAGATTGAGTTCCTGCCTCAAGGTCACGTTGACACTGCGAAACCCTTTGCCTATGGGGGTGGTCAGCGGACCCTTGAGGGCCACCCGATTTTTCCTGACCGACTCCAGCACGTACTCCGGCAGGGGTGTTCCGTATTGGGGAATGACGGCCTCGCCGGCCTCCACCACTTCCCAGTTGATCTTAACCCCGGTGGCGTCGATGACCCGCCTTGCGGCCTCGCTTATCTCGGGACCTATGCCGTCCCCCGGGATCAGGGTCACATTGTATGACATTTCTTCCTCCAGTAATAAATTAGATCAGGGGTTAGGGATTAGGGGTTAGGGATTGGAGTTTTGGCCAAGTATAAATATGACCTAAAAACCACAATAAACTGTCTCCTGTCTCCTGTCTCCTGTCTCCTGTCTCCTGTCTCCTGTCTTAGTTTACGCCAATTAGTCCAAATTGAAGCCGCCGTATTTTCTGAAGTGGGGGGCCAGGCCGCCGTCGTTCAGTATTTTGATCATTACCTCCGGCAGGGGCTTGATGGGAATCTGTATGCCCCTGGTTTTGTTGTCAATCACCCCGGCCGCCAGGTCAATCTCCAGCTCATCCCCGCTTTCAATCAGGTCGGTGTTGCACTCCACCACCGGCAGCCCGGTGTTGATGCAGTTGCGGTAGAAGATCCGGGCAAAGGACTTGGCCAGAACGGCGCTGACATTGGCGTTTTTGATGGCCAGGGGCGCCTGCTCCCGGGACGATCCGCAGCCAAAATTGCTGCCGGCCACGATAAAGTCCCCCGGGGTCACCTTGCTGCAGAAATCAGGGTCCAGGTCCTCCATGACGTGCCTGGCCAGTTCCTTCATGTCCAGGGTCTTGAATTTGTACTTGCCCGAGATGATGTAGTCGGTGTTGACATCGCTGCCGAATTTATGGGACTTGCCGTGAAAATTCACTTCGTATTCACCTACTTAACCAATTCTCTATGAGGCCGTTGAAAAAGTCCATCTACTGCGTTGCGACTGCGGCTTCAATGCTCAACGTACCATGAGTACGCCTCCGCTTGAAGCCTTGCCGCGCCTTGCATCTGGAGCTTTTTGAACAGCCTCTGGCGATAACCGAATACACGTGTTAAACCCTTTTCAATGTGTTTTACAACACACTCCTTGGGTCGGAAATCTTGCCGGTCAGGGCCGAGGCCGCCACCGTGGCGGGGGAGGCCAGGTAGATAAAGGCGTTGCTGTTGCCCATACGCCCCTTGAAGTTGCGGTTGGCGGTGGAAATGACATTCTCCCCGTCCGAAGGCACGCCGTTGTGGGTCCCCACGCAGGGGCCGCAGCCCGGGGTGACCACCGCCGCGCCGGCCTCCACCAGGTCCTGGATGATCCCCTCCTGCATGGCGTCGAGATAAATCTGCTTCGAGGCCGGGGCCACGATGAACCTGACCTCCCGGTGAACTTTTTTGCCCCGGAGTATTCCGGCGGCCAGCCGCAGGTCCTCCAGACGGCCGTTGGTGCAGGTGCCGATGACCGCCTGCTGGATGGGGGTGCCGGCCACCTCGCTGACCGGACAGACGTTGTCCACCCGGTGGGGCCTGGCCACCTGGGGCTCCAGGGATGACACATCGTATTCTTTAATCCGGGCGTAGGCGGCGTCGGCATCGGCGCCGGCCGGGCTGAATTTCTTGCCGGTGTAGCGGGCCAGCCACTGGAAGGTCTTTTCGTCGGCCTCCATCAGGCCGGCCTTGGCGCCCATCTCTATGGCCATGTTGGCCATGGTGAACCTGCCCTCCATGGACAGCGCGGCCACCGCCTCGCCGGTATATTCGGCGGACATATAGGTGGCTCCGTCGGCGGTAACGTCGCCGATCAGGTGGAGGATCAGGTCCTTGGCATATACCCCCGGGGGCAGATAGCCGTGCAGGACAAATTTGAAGGTCTCGGGAACCTTGAACCACATACGGCCGGAAATCAGCCCCCCGGCCAGGTCGGTGGACCCCACCCCAGTGGAAAAGGCGTTCAGGGCGCCGTAGGTGCAGGTGTGCGAGTCCGCCCCGATGACCAGGGAGCCGGGGCCCACCAGGCCGCTTTCGGGGATCAGCTGGTGGCATACCCCTTCGCCTATATCATAGAGCCGGAAGCCCTTGGCCCCGGAAAACTCCCGCATCAGCTTGTGCAGGGCCGAAACCCCCTCATGGGGGCTGGGGGAACTGTGGTCGATGACAAAGGCCACCTTTTCCCGGTCAAACACCTCCTGCCCGCCCATATCCTCATAAGCCCTGATGGCCAGGGGGGAAGTACCGTCCTGGCCCATGACCAGATCCACCCCGGCCACCGTTATCTCATTGGCATAAACTTTCTTGCCGCTGTGCGACGACAATATCTTTTCAATTATGGTTTGTCCTTGACCCAACGCTAATCCATCCCTCTCTTTATCTTCAGTCTCTGTGCGGTTTGCCGTAGTAGTCCTCGTAAAGGTACATCAGCTCCTTGTCGAAAAGGGGCCGCTTGAGGGACACGCAGTGCGACCTAACCTTGGAGAGCAGTTCCTGGGACTTGTATTCACTGAGGTGAATGCCGTACTCGGCGAATTTAGCCTTCAGGGAAGCCGTGCCGGAGTGCTTGCCGATCATGATCTGGCGCGCCAGGCCCACCTCTTCAGGGGTAAATGCCTCGTAAGTCTTGGGGTTTTTCATGGCGCCGTCGGCATGGATGCCGGACTCGTGGGCAAACATATTGGACCCCACGATGGCCTTCCAGGTCGGCAGTTCCCGGCCCGAGGCCCTGGACACATACTCGGCCACCTCCCGGAACATCTCGGTCTTAAAGCCCAGGTCAACATCGTAAATGTGTTTCAGCGCCATGACCACTTCTTCCAGGGCGGCGTTGCCGGCCCTCTCACCCAGTCCGATAACGGTGACCCCGATATAGTTGGACCCGGCCTTGACCCCGGCCAGGGCGTTGGCCGTGGCCATGCCGAAGTCGTTGTGGGTGTGCATCTCAACGTCTATATCGACGTTGTTGACGATGTGGGCGATATGCTCCATGGTGCTGAAAGGGTCCATGATGCCCACGGTGTCGCAGTAGCGCAGCCGGTCGGCCCCGGCCTCCTTGGCCGCTTTGGCATACTGCACCAGGAACTCCAGGTCGCTGCGGGAGGCGTCCTCGGCGTTGACGGAAACATACAGGCCCTCCGACTTGGCGAATTCCACCGCTTTGACCATGTTTTCCACGACCCATTCCCTGGTCTGCTGGAGCTTGTACTTGATGTGAATGTCCGAGGTGGAAATGGAAATAGCCACCGCGTCCACGCCGCACTCCAATGAAGATTCGATGTCCTTGAGCACCGGGCGGTTCCAGCCCATGATGCTGGCCTTCAGCCCGGATTTGCAGATGGATTTGATGGCTTCCTTCTCGTCCCCGCCCATGGTGGGTATGCCGGCCTCAATCTGGTGCACGCCCAACTCGTCCAGGAATTTGGCGATCCTCACTTTTTCCCTGTTTGCAAACACCACGCCGGCGGTCTGCTCACCGTCGCGCAAAGTAGTATCCACAATCATGATCTTTTTGCCATGCATCCGGTATTCACCCTTTCCGTATAAATATTCAGCTAGAAAATAAAAAAAGCCGATCAAGAAAATAAACGGCTGACTGACCAAGCCGCAAGCACCTGAAAATATGATATCAAAAAATATACCCGCTGAAAAGAATCTAGTCACCTTTAAACGACAAGAATACAGGATACTTAAAAATAATTTTAACGCAGCTTCTCTCTGATAATACTGTTCACCATCTCCGGGTTGGCCTTGCCCCGGGTCACCTTCATCACCTGGCCCACTAAAAAGCCCAGGGCTTTTTCCTTGCCGGCGCGGAAGTCTTCCACCACCTTGGGGTTGGCGGCCAGCGCCTGATCCACCGCGGCCTCTATGGCCCCCTGGTCGGAGATCTGGACCAGACCCTTTTCTTTGACAATGCTATCCGGGTCCTTGCCGGTCTCAAACATTTCCTCAAACACCGTTTTGGCGATCTTGCCGCTGATGGTGCCGCTGTCCAAAAGCCTGAGCATCCCGGCCAACTGGTCCGGCGCGATACGGCACCGGGTGATCTCCATGCCGCCGGCGTTCAGGAGCCTTGTCAAATCCCCCATCACCCAGTTGCTGACGGACTTGGCATTGGCGTAGCCGGACAGGCAGCGCTCAAAGTAGTCAGCCATTTCCTTGCTTGAGGTAATCACCGCGGCGTCGTATTCCGGGAGGCCGTACTCCCTGACGTAGCGGTCCTTTCTCTGGTCCGGCAGCTCCGGCAGCGCCGACCTGATCTCCTCCACCCAGCCCCGGTCAATGACCATAGGCACTAGATCCGGGTCCGGGAGGTACCTGTAGTCGTGGGCATGTTCCTTGCTGCGCATGGACAGGGTGACCCCCTTGGCCTCGTCCCAGGTGCGAGTCTCCTGAACCACCCGGCCGCCCTCCTCCAACACCTCGATCTGCCTCTCCACCTCGTAGTGGAGCGCCCGCTGCAGGGCTTTGAAGGAATTCATGTTCTTGATCTCAGCCTTGGTGCCCAGGGTGGTGCTGCCGGCCGGACGCACCGAGATGTTTGCGTCGCAGCGCAGTGATCCCTCCTCCATTTTGCAGTCCGACACACCGGTGTACTGGATAATGGCCTTGAGCTTTTCTAAATAGGCCCTGGCTTCCTCCGGAGACCTCAGGTCGGGATCCGAAACAATTTCCACCAGGGGGACCCCGGTGCGGTTGTAATCCACCAATGTATAGGGCGTAGTGGAGATGGTCCCTTGATGCACCAGTTTTCCGGCGTCTTCCTCCATGTGCACCCTGGTAATGCCCACTCGCTTTTCAACCCCGTCCAGCTCCACGTTCAGATGCCCATGCTCGGCTATGGGCAGGTCGTACTGGGAAATCTGATAGTTTTTGGGCAGGTCCGGGTAATAGTAATTCTTGCGGTCGAACTTGGAAAAGGCGGCAATCTGGCAATTAAGAGCCAGACCCACCCGGATGGCGTATTCCAACACTTTTTTGTTCATCACCGGCAGTACCCCGGGAAGACCCAGACAGACCGGACAAACGTGGGTATTGGGGTCCCCCCCGAAGGTAGTGCTGGAGGGACAGAATATCTTGGTTAGGGTCTTCAGCTCAACATGAACTTCCAGGCCGATGACGGTTTCGTACTTGGCCACGGATAAAACCTCCTGAAAACAGCCTTAAGCTTATCGTTTTTTTATAATTCCGGCCTTCTCTTGTGATGGCCGGTGGCCTGCTCAAAGGCATGGGCCACCCGCAGCAAGTCACCCTCGCCGAAGGGCCGCCCCATAATCTGCATGCCCACCGGCAGACCCCCGGAAAAGCCCGCCGGCACCGAGATGCCGGGAATACCGGCCAGGTTGGCCGAGATGGTGGTGATGTCGGAGAGATACATCTGCAGCGGGTCGTCCACCTTCTCGCCCTTGCGGAAGGCGGTGCTGGGGGTGGTGGGGCAGATCAGCACGTCATATTTTTCAAAGGCCCGGTCAAAGTCCTGCTTAATCAGGGTCCGCACCTTGAGGGCCTTAAGGTAGTATGCATCGTAGTACCCGGCCGAAAGTGCGAAGGTGCCCAGCATGATCCTCCTTTTAACCTCGGCCCCAAAGCCCCGGCTGCGGCTCTTCATGTACATATCCACCACATCGCCGGGGTCCTCCACCCGGTAGCCGTAGCTTACCCCGTCGTAGCGGGCCAGGTTGGAGCTGGCCTCGGCGGTGGCGATCAGGTAGTAGGCCGGAATGGCGTATTTGCTGTGGGGCAGGCTGACCTCTTCTATTTCCGCCCCCAGGGAGGCCAGAACCTTTAGCGCCCCGTCAATCACCCCGCGAACCCCCGGGTCTATCCCTTCTCCCATATACTCCCGGGGCACTCCTACCTTGAGGCCCCGGATTTCCTGATTTAATGATTTGGTGTAGTCCGGCCTCTCCCCCGGCGCCGAAGTGGAATCCAGGGGGTCATAGCCGGCAATGGCGCTTAAAAGCAGGGCACAGTCGGCAACATTTCCGGCGATGGGGCCGATCTGGTCCAGGGATGAGGCATAGGCCACCAAACCGTACCTGGATACCGCCCCGTAGGTGGGCTTCAGCCCCACCACGCCGCAAAATGAGGCCGGCTGCCTGATGGAGCCGCCGGTGTCCGACCCCAGGGCCAGCACGGCCATTCCCGCCGCCACGGCCACCGCCGACCCGCCGCTGGAACCACCCGGGACACGCTGGGTATCCCAGGGGTTGGAGGCCGGATAATAACCGGAGTTTTCATTGGAGGACCCCATGGCGAACTCGTCCATATTGGTCTTGCCCACCATCACCATGCCCCGGGCCATTATTTTTTCCATCACCGTAGCGTTGTATGGCGGCACAAAATTGTGCAGTATCCTGGAGGCGCAGGTGGTGCGCACCCCCCGGGTGCAGATAACGTCCTTCACCGCCACCGGAATCCCGGCCAGGGGCGGCAGTTCCTCCCCGGCGGCGATCCTCCGGTCCACCTCCCCGGCCTGGCTTAAGGCCAGCTCCGGGGTCACCGTTATAAAAGCCCTGAGCTTCTCATCCAGCTTGTCAATCCTGGCCAGTACGGCCCGGCACAGCTCCCCGGCGCTGATTTGCCTGGCGGCCAGTCCGCGCTGCAATTCATGGGCCGGCGTGTAAAGCAAGTCCAATCTATATCCCTCCTGAGCAGTCGCAGATACCCCTCTACGCCTACCAGTACTTTTAAATAGCAAAAAAACTCAAACCAGGCGCGGCACCTTAAAGTAATTGCCGTCCCGATCCGGAGCGTTCTGCATGGCCTTTTCCAGAGGCAGGTGATCCTCCACCCGGTCCTCCCTGAAGACATTGCGGAGCGGCAGTACGTGGGCCGTGGGCGGGACATTCTCAGTGTCCAGTTCTTCCAGCAGGCCGGCGTACTCCAGTATGGCCCTGATCTGACCGGCATAGATTTTCTTTTCCTCGGCGGTAAGCTCCAGCCTGCTCAACAGGGCCACGTGGTCCACATCGATGGTGATCATCGGCAAGCACTCCAATCCTGAAATTGATCGTCCAATACTGTGGCAGTCGGAAATCCGTATCTTCCACTGCATAACATTGTAATTATAGCAAAGGGCACACCGGGGTGCAATGTTTTACAGTATTGGTTCCCACAACCTGATTCAGCCTGCCGGCATACCAGCCGGCAGTTTCCGGCCCGGCTAAAAAAACAAAGAAGCAGGGCAACCTTTAAAAGGTCATTCCTGCTAGCCTCGTTAGGTATGCACTGCCCGATTACTGCCCGGTTTTCTCACAGTAGCTTGGCCCAAAGTTCCGGGCTTAAGGCCGGGATGACAGCCGACCCGGCCAGTTCCCCCTCGGCCCCCACCGCCTCCACAGCCGCTTTCAGCCCGCTTTCCACGGCACTAAAGCTTCCGCTGAACAAAACAAAGGCCTTTCCCCCCAAACCCCGGGCCAGTCTTATTTCGGCGATGGTTACCGCCGCCTCTTTGGCCATCAGATCTGCCGACCTTATGGCCGCCGTCACCGTAAAGGTTTCGATAATGCCGCATGCTTCCAGGTCCGGCACGGATACGGTACCGGTGATGGCGGGGAAAACGTCCGGGTGCAGGTTGCTGAAAACGTGGGAGTTTACCACCGAACCTTCTCCTGTCTTGACACCAATACCCACCGCGTGTTCCAACGCGCCCGTTTCACCGGCCAGGATGGCTAGAAATTTGCCGGGGCATACGGTGTAGGCATCCAGCAACCTCACCTGCCCGGATTTCAGGGCCGCGTCGGTGGCGGAAACAGCGCAGGGTATTGACCGGAATTCCAGCACACCTAAAGCCTGCTGTTTCATTAACGGCCACCCTCCTCTTCACTGAGGATTATAATACTTTCCCCCGCTGCCATGACCGTTCCGGAGACACTGGCATGAACCGGGGCACCCAGGGAACCCTCGGGTATGGATCCCACCACGTCTCCCGCCCGTACCCTGTCCCCCGCCTTGACCGCGGGAACCGCTGCACTCCCCACGTGTTGTTTTAGAGGAAGCGTCACGCTGCGGGGCGTCGGTAGTTCACCGGCCCAGCCGGCGGAAACGTCCCAGGGTCCAAGGGACAGCCTTGATACTAGCCTCCCGGAAGGCAACTTGCGGTATTCACGGCAACCATGGACAGGGTGGGCCTGAACCTGGGTGATCCCTGGCAGCTTGCGGATTTCCTTTTTCAACGCCGCATTGATCATTCTGGGGGAAATCCCCATGGGACAGCTGTATAATTCACAGACCCCGCACTCCGAACAAAGAAGAGCCATCGGGGCGGCGCCCAGTGCCAACGTCACATCCTGATAGCTCCAGGCCCGGACCACCCGGTGCGGCTCCAAAGGATGCCCAAGCAGATAACGGGGGCAGGTCTGAGTACAAGCGCGGTCCTCACAGCAGGTGGACCTGGCCCTCAGGCTGTTGGCCCGGTCGGTCAGCCTCTTTTGGATCACCAGCGGGTGATCCGGGGATAAAACAATAATTCCCTTGGTTGTCTTGGTCACGGGGGCTGAAAGGTCTTTGGCGATCCGACCCATCATGGGGCCCCCCGCGATTACCACCGGGCGGTCCGTGCTGCACCCCCCGGCCGCCACCAGCAGATCGGCCAGCGCCGTACCCACGGGCACCCTGAACACCGACGGGCGGGCAACCATACCCATCACGGCCACATACTTTTCAGTCACCGGCCGGCCCTGAACAGCCCGGGCAACATTCAAAAGGGTCTCCACATTCTGGACCACAACCCCCGCCTGCAGGGGCAGCCCCCCCGGCGGAACCAGCCGGCCGGTGATCTCATAAACCAGCACCTGCTCATCTCCGGCGGGGTAAAAGTCCTGCAGGGGGAAAATCTCCACCCCCGGGTGGCCATCCAGGCAGCTTTCCAGGGATTTTATAGCCCGCCGGTGCTTTGCCTTCAGGGCAATCACCGCCCGGCCGGCGCCTGTGATCTCCTTCACCACCTCCAGCCCCCGGAGAATCAACTGCGGGTCCGTAGCCATCAGGTGCTGGTCCACCCGCATTAGCGGCTCACATTCGGCGCCGTTGGCAATAACCGTGTCCACCCTGGCAGCCAGCTTGGCATAGGTGGGAAAACCCGCCCCCCCCGCTCCCACCACACCTGCCCGGCGAATTTTTTCGATCATCTCGGCCCGTGCAGTCATTGGCCTGTCCTCCTATCCATTATGTGCGGCCGGATCAGACAATGGAAAAGGCATCCACCAGCACACATCTCCGCTGGCGGGTGAAGGTGCGGGCCGAAGTCAGTCCCTCACCGGTGGGACCGGCAATGGTAAAGGTGGTGTGTCCCTCACCGGTGTACCCCAGTCCAGCGTAGGACGGGCCGTTTTTCACAAAGACGGTGGTTTGAATGGCCCGGGCAAAGCGGGTCATCCGGTCCACATTCTTGGAGTGGATGACCGCGGTGTGGCGATTGCCCTGCTCGGCCCAGACCGCCATGTCAATGGCCTGGTTGATGTCCCTCACCCTGACCACGGGCAGTATCGGCGCCATCAACTCTTTAAGCACGAAGGGATGGTCGGCTGGAACCTCCACCACAATCAGCGGCACGTCCCCAGCCGGGATTATCCCCAACTCGGCCAGAATCACCCCGGCGTCCCGGCCTAAAAAACTTTTTTTAGACAATAGATCAACCAAATTATCCGGTTCCCGCAGCAGATAGGCCCCGGCCCGCTTCATCGAGCCCAGCAGCTGATCGGCCGCCTGATCCACCACAAAAACCTCTTTCTCGGCGATGCAGGGAAGGTTATTGTCAAAGGAGGATCCGGCCACAATATCACGGCCGGCCTTTTCCAGATCGGCGGTTTCATCCACCACCACCGGCGGGTTGCCTGCTCCCGCGCCGATGGCCTTCTTGCCGGAAGTCATCACCGCCTTAACCACCCCGGGACCGCCGGTGGCCACCAAGGCCCTGACCTCAGGGTGGCTGATCAGGACCCGGGCCTGATCCAGTGATGGCTCAAAGGGCGAAGAGACCAGATTGCCCGGGCCGCCGGCACAGACAATGGCCTGATTGATCAAGCGGATGGTTTTCAGTGAGGTGTTCCTGGCCCCGGGGTGAGGCGAGAAGACCACCGCATTCCCGGCCGCGATCATGCTGATGGCGTTGTTGATAATGGTGGCATTGGGATTGGTGATGGGAGTAATCGCCCCGATTATCCCCAGGGGAGACCTTTCCACCACGGTCAGACCGTGGTCCCCGGAGGTGGCATAGGTTTCTAAATCCTCAAGGCCGGGGGTTTTCAGGGCGGCCAAACGGTTTTTCAGTTCTTTGTGGGCCACCCGCCCCATGCCCGTCTCGCTGACGGTCTCCTCGGCCAAAGAAAGGGCATTCTGCAGTGCCGTCCGGCGAATGGCCTCGATTATTTTGCCCCTCCCCTCCCGGGTCAGGCGCATCAGTTCCTGCTGCGCCTCCCGGGCTGCGTCCACGGACTCGTTTACCGAGGGAAACACGCCGTCACCCCCGGCCCCGGGCATGATCACCGGGCAGGACGGATGATCATCCACCTCTCTCAAACGGTGCAGCACCAGTTCAACTATTTCCGAAATCTCCCCCACAGCTGTTTCACCAATTTGCACAGCAGTCCCCCCCTATAAACAAGTAATTGCCTCGGATCCGGCCAGGGCCACCTCCATGTCCTGTTCCACCGTGCCGCCGCTGGCGCCGATACCCCCGGCCAGGACGCCGCTGATCCGCAGGGGATGCCCTCCACCAAAGGCAACAATCCTTCCCCGGTGGGAGGTCTGGATGCCGTGCAGGGGCCCCCCGGGCTGGGCCAGAGCGGCTAACTGGCCGGTGGGCATACCCAGGAAGGCAGCGGTATAGGCTTTGTCCTGGGAGATTCGGATACTGGCCGGAATGGCCCCGTCCATTCTGATAAAGGCCAGCAGATTCCCCCCGGCGTCAACAATGCTTAGACTCATCGGGACGCCCAGTGCCCCAGCCTTTTCCCGTGCCCGGGAGATGGCCTCCCAGGCCAGTTGACTGTTCAAAAAGGCCGGCCGGCTAATTTTGCCGGCACTGCCGGCAGGGATCCCCCCGGACTGTGCCCGGGACAACACCTCCCTCTTTACCCTGGACACCATTGCCTCATGCTTCTCCCAGCGGGACAACACAAACAAAAGGTCGGACAAGCGATTAAAATACTGCAGCAGCACCGGGCTTACCGCAGAGGTCCGGGCCAGTCCCGCCAACAGCCGCTCAGCCCTTCGCACGGTGGTCCTGGCCAGGTGCAGTGAGGCATCGGAGGGTGTGTCACCGGGAACAACAAAACTCTTAATGGGCGGTAATTTGTTTTCCAAACTATCAATGGTGGTTTCCAGCCAGTTCACATTTTCCGGAACAATCAGGGTCTTCACGCCGGCGCCGCCCTCCCCGGGATCAATAGACAATTCAGCCCCGGCCTGCAGGAGTTGGCCCTGTATTTGATGCAAAATATCCCTGGTGGTGGCGTTTTGGGCCATTGCCCTGGCCAGGCCGATGGCCGATCCGGCCTCATCCACTGTGCCGTAAGCAGTCACCCGGGCATCGTCTTTGCCGACCCTCTGGCCGGTCCTTAAACTGGTCTGCCCTCCATCTCCCCGCCTTGTATAAACAGCCAACCCCGTTCACCTCCGGTGCTTACTCACCAATTATTTCAATGCTGTCCACAATCCCTACAATGGCGGCGTCAATCCTGCCGCTAAACTTTTCATCGCTGCCCCCGGCGGCGGACCCCGACACCACCAGCACAGTTTCACCCACGCCGGCCCCCACCAAATCCACAGCCACGTTGATGCGGCCCCGGAGGGTTCCGTCGATGTACTGCCGCCTAACCACCAGAAGCTTGGTGCCCACCAGACAGTCCTCTTTCCGCGTGGCCACCACGTTACCGATTACCCGTCCCACATACACCTCGTTACCCCCCTATTTAGGTTCTTTAAAGTGAAGGCAGTTGAACCGGGGGTCGCCCTTGCGCCGGGGGCAGGCCGGGTCATTGCACAGGTTGCAGACCTCGGCCCGCTCCTTTTCCCTGTCATCATCCGGGCACCCCGGAATTATCGCTGCTTCCGGAGAGACGCCGTCCTCACAAGGGGCACTCTCCGCCGGGTCCTGAACACCGGAGTCGGAAGGCGCCTCACCAGCCCTGTCCCGCGCCTCAACCTTTAATTCCAGTCCGGCGGGAGGCTCCCCGGCGTCCAGCCGGCCGCCTGCCGCGGCGCCCCCGGGATCCGGCCCAGCCGAATCAATATTTTGGAGTATCCCGTCAATTCCGTCGTGGGGTCTGGCAATCACCCGGCAGGCCACCAGCCTTCCCATTTCTTCGGCCAACCCCGCCGCGGCACGGGCGGCCGCGTTTACCGCCCCCACGTCGCCGCAGAACTTGATTGTAACCAGGCCGCTGCCCCGTCCCAACTCGTACCCGATCAGCCGGACATTAGCCGTCTTAACCGCTGTATCAGCCACCACAAGCGAGGTGGCCAGACCCTGAACCTCCACCAGGCCAAAGGCCTTAACGGCCATTTGATCACCCCCTGCCAGTTTTGCAGACTCCCGGCGGCAAAGTCCTGCGCGTTATCACACACCGCCGGTAGACCAGCTGACACTTATCAGTCAAAGACAATCTGTACCATCTCGGTATTGGCTGTTTCCCTGGCCAGGTCGGTAACAATGGTGCCGGCCGGGATTTGCAGAATGGCGCCGTTTTTCTTGGCGAGCATTACATCATCCCTGGTAATCACCCGGTTCCTGGCACTGCCGGCCAGGCCAGGACCGGCCCCGGGCAGCGCCGCTTTGACCGTAGCCGCCAGCTGGCCGGCCGGCACCAAGGTCACTCCCATTTCCTCAATCATCTTCAAGTTATCCCGCAGCCGGCGGCCAAGGGCCGCCTGACCCCTGTTCCAGCCGGACAGTTTAAAGGGCAGTGTCTCCGGGTCGGCGGCATTTCGGCAGGCGATCACCGGCTTGCCCATGAGAAGGGTATGCAGCGTCAACGTGCCCACCGCATTGTCACCAATACCATGGGCCAGTTTTGCCGCCGTGTTCATGGTCAGCACCGGCAGCACCAGGGCTGCCGCTTCCCGGGCGGCCTTCTGGGCGCCGGCCAGATCCGGCGGGGTAATTACCCGCTCAAACCCCCAGTGCTGCCGCAAGACTTCACTGTCGTGCAGGTAAAGGGCACCCTGGGAGGCAACCCCCACTAACCGCACCCCTCCCACCTGGACCATTTGCTCCCGGGCGGTTTCGTACCCGGTGATGCCGCCGGTCAGGGCCACTAAAAGAGAAATGCCACCGTCCTGTTTAATTTCCTGTTGAGTCCCCTCTTCGGCCAGGGCCTCTCTGACCTTCTTAATCACCAGGGCCACCAGCTGTTCATTATCCATTGCAGGATCACCTTTCCACCAGGGGCTTCAGTATTCTCACCCGGTCCCCGGTTTTTAAGTCACAGGCGTTGGCCTCATCGGTATCTATATGCATTTCGGGGAAAAAGTCCCCCTCCCGGATGTCGGCGTTTTTCATCAACAACCCTTTTTCCCCGTTCACCTCGACGCTTACCGTGTCCCCTCCTTTGAGCCCCAAAAGGGCGGTCTGCTGCGGCGGCAAATGGATATGGCGCAGGGCGCAGTAGACTCCCTCGGTCAAGGTAACCGAGCCCCTTGGGCCCACCAGGGTCACGCTTTTGCCTCCCTTAAGGGAACCTGAGTTTCCGTTGGGCGGGTCCACCCCCAGCCAGTAGGCGTCGGTGCGGGATATTTCAAGGGTTGTTTTAGAGCGGTCCGGGGCTATGATGCTGGCCTTCAGGCTGCCCTTGGGACCCACCACGGTCAATGTCTCCCTGGCGGCAAAGTGCCCGGGCTGCAAGTCCTTGTGCACTGTAAACCGATAACCGGGGCCAAATAGTATTTCCCGGTGGACTGAGGTTAAGTGAACATGGCGGGTAACCACCGCCACCGGCACCCAGTAGAGGTCAGTGCCTGGATCTTTCAAGTCCGTCAGTCCTTCCTGCTGTATTTTTAGTACAATGGTCCTGATCAGTTCTTTTATACTTTCCAAGTCCGCCCCCCCTGTACAGCCCGGACAGCCCCGGGTGTTTCAGCAGGCATGCCGCCGGCGGCAGGACCTGGGTGGAACGCCGCCGGAGCATGCCTATGCCGGATGGGATCCGTCCTTTATCCCCTGGGCAGTATTTTTTCAACATCCACGTGGGGCCGCGGTATAACGTGAACCGAGATAACTTCGCCGATGTTCTTGGCAGCAGCGGCGCCGGCGTCGGTGGCAGCTTTGATCGCCCCCACGTCCCCGCGAATCATTACCGTCACCAGGCCGGAACCTATCTTTTCCATACCCACAATTTTTACATTGGCGGCCTTGGCCATGGCGTCGGCGGCCTCGATGGCCGGCACCAAACCCTTGGTTTCAATCATCCCCAAAGCTTCACTACTCAAAATAAATACCTCCCATCTCAATTTTTTACAGTCATACCTTAATCAAGCTAGATTGGTTTGTCCCTTCAGGATAGTCTCGGCGATCCTCCGCACAACCTCTTTGAGGTCCCGGAAATCACCGGACTCCGCAATGTTATCCGGACTGTCCGGGAGACCGGGCTCCCGTAAGGGAATCCCCTTGACCAGGCGGGCGGCGTGATCACCTAATAATCTGGATTTCCACGGTGGGCAGCTTTCTTCATAAAAAAGAGGTTTTTCCGCCGCCAGCCGTTTGTGGGTAACAGCCACCTCACCACCGGGACCAACGCCTATACCCACCCCCAGCGGCGAGCTTTGGGCCGCCAGGGCCGCCAGTTCGGGGGCCGGTTGAGGATCTGCCGGCATGGTCTGCACCATGACCCCCTCTTCCTCCACCCCGAATAATATTTCGGTCACCGTTGAGGAGGCCTTGGAAGGTGAGTGGCCGGGACGGCAGTAATATATGTGCACGGCCGGCAAATTACCTGATTTCATCTCCATGCCTTACTCACCGCCCCCGCCCGCATAGGCCAGCACCAAGCCCGTGGCCACGGCATTGCGCGGCCCTTCCAGACCGCGGATATTCCCCCGCCCGGCCACCACCCCGTACTGGGCCAGGGCATCGGTAACCATGTCCGGCACCTCGAAATCCAGGGCTGAACCGCCCACCAGCACCACGAAGTCAATCAGCCGCAGATCGTGGTTTGGGGCCACCGTAGCCATGGCCCGCAGGGCATTGGTCACGAACACCTTTTTTTTGGCCTCCCGGCGAACCTGGCGGATCTGTTCCATGGAGGCCTTACAATAAACGGGCTGCATGGACCCGTCAGATTTGAGCACCACCACCCTGGAGTACAGCCGGGGATCCAGGTGATCCTTGTAAAACCGCACCGTACCATCTTCCAGCCTTACGTGAAACAGGCTTTCCACCTTGGCCAGGGGGTGTCTTTTTATATCCTCGGACAGCAACAGGTCATTCAGGCCCAGTTCCGAGTTAATCAAGAGGGTGACCATATCCCCGGCGCCGGCCCGGTGAATGGAACTCACCCTGCCGTCCCTGCTGATCAGGGCCGCATCGGTGGAACCCGCCCCCATATCGACGATGGCCAGGGGCTTGCTGGTGCCCGGGGTGGTTAAAGCGCCCAGGATGGCCATATCGGCCTCAACCCCGGAGATGATCACCTTCACCCCGATCCTCTTTTGCAGATCGGCAGCCAGATCCAAAAGCGGCAGGCGGTTGGTTTTAACCATGGCCGCCAGGGCCACGGCGTTTTCCAGGGCAAACTCACCGGCCACACCGCCCCGGACCTCCTGGGGGATCAGGGTATCCACCGCCAGGAGATCCTGGATGTGCATGTGTTCCCGGCTTTGTCCGGTCAGGTCGCTCATCACCGTCCGGATCCTCTCGGTCATGCCCCCCACGTGGGTGCCGGCCTCACCCTTTACATCCACCAAGGGTTCCACCTTTTGCACAGTATCCATGATCACCACCGCGCCGGAATTCACATCGATACTGCCCCGCCCGTTCTCTCCGCTGACCTCAAGCCTCCCCGCCGGAATCCTGCGCTCCTGGACGTCCCCCCGGGGGGTGCGGATGACCACCCCGGAACGGTTGCCAATCAGCGCCCGGGCCACCGGCACAATCATTTTGGTCTCCTCCGGGGTAAGTCCGAAGACGGTGGCAATGCCGTAGGGATTGGAAATGGTCCTGATGGTCTGTCCCTGATCGGCCACCTCCACCGCTGCCCGCATACCCAGGGGAACCCGGTCAATCAACTTCACCTCGTCCACAACGGGTATTGGCCGGTTGAGACGGTTAACTATCAGAACCCCTTCATCCCGCTGGACAACAGCTCCCTGCACATCCACACCACTGGCGGCAGCCTCGTTGACTAGCCGGGCTGTTTCGGTAAAATCGAGGCTCCCGTCCACCACCACAATAACCGGATCGGTCCTGTTCCACTCCGGCAGCGCCCGGGCCGGAGCGGTTACTCCGACGCCCAGGCCAAGCCCCCCCGGCGTGTCCGGGTTGTGTCCAATCATGGTGGATTCGGTGACGATGGTCTCGGTGATCGTCTCCATGGCCACATCCCCAAGCACAGGAGCGGCCTCGTTTATACAAATCACCGACAGGTCGCTGACCGGACGGCCCACCTCCTCCATGGCCGCACGAACGGCCAATTCAACACCCTCCACATTGCGCAGCGTCCCCTTGATGCCGGTGGTGGAGGTCATAAAACTGGCCAGGAAGCGGGGTTGCGAACCCTTCTCCCACCGTGCCACGGCCACCTCAGTGGTGGAATTGCCAATGTCCACGCCACAGATGAGCTTCATCAATTTACTCCCGCTTTCATGGTCATTTGTCTCGGCCATCTTACCGCCTTACAGTAAAAGTAAGCCGCCGCATAACTTTTACCGGTAATTCTCACCGCCCGGTCACTACTCCGCCCGCAGCAGGCGCCGCCGCTCGTAAACAGTAACTGCCTCTCTCACATACTCGGCGCAGCGCCTGGCCTGGTATTTATTTTCCAGTTCCCCGGCAATGGCTAACAGTTCCTCCTTGGTGGACCGTTTCGGCCTCAGGGCGTCATAGATGGCGATCAGCCGCTCGTCCGGGATCCTGGTCATTTCAGCCGCTTTATAAAGATTTTCGGTAAAAAATTTACGGCCGGCCTCCTGGGCAATCCTGGCCTGCATTTCCAAAGTTTCGGCCGAAATGCGCAGGTCTTCGGGGGTAATCTTGCTGCTCAGCACATTTTCCAGGCTAATCTCGGTATAGCTTTTCCCCAGCGGGGTGCGCAGAAGCTCCTGCCTTTTTTCGCCCAGCGGGTAGTCCTTAATGCTGATTGTGTCACGGCCCTGGGCGGAAGATTTCCCCGGCAGCGCCGGCTGCATCTCGGACAGCACCTGGCGGATCAGATCCTCCAGCTTTTGTTCCGTCACCACTTCAATTCCCCCCCTTAAACTGAACTTCCAGCTCTATGGACTTGGCATCGTCCACCACAAACTTACACTCCTCGGTGTGCATCACAGCCGACTTGGCCTGATAACGGGGCCTCGCCATGGGGTCCTGCAGGGTGGGCACCGGCACCGGGGTTTCCCCCTTGGCGTACCTGGCTGCGTTACGGCCGATGGCCCGGAATACATCCCCGGTCATCACCGGTGACTGAGAAAACAGCTCCAGGTTTGACAGGGGCAGCAGATCCTTATGGTGAATCACCGCCGTGCCCCTGGTCTGCACCCCCACGCCGACCCCGGAACCGCTGAGTTTGGCCGCCTCATATCCTACAAAGGCGCAGTCCGCGGTCTTCATCACCCGGATCACCCTTGATTTGGCCCCCCCTTCCTCAATACCGGCTAAAAGTTCCCTGATAATCACCTGGTAGGGAACGCCGATAATTGACTTGGTCAGGCGCTTGCCAAAGGCGGGGGTAATCCCCACCACCACCTCGGTGGCATCCCGGCCCTGCTGGGCCGGACCCTTTTCCACCAGCGCCACCTCACCCTCCCCGGCCGTGGCGGGCCGGGCCGCAGGCCCGGCGGAAGGTGCGGCCATGCCCTTGATTACCTCTTCCACGATGCGGCGCAGCACACTGTCATTTATTTCCATTTATTACACCTCCTTGCTTAGACCAGGTCTTCGGGACCCAATTCCATGGGTATGCGCTGGATGGCCTTCCACCGTTCTCCGGAAAGCCTGTAGCCGGTTCCAGGGCCAGTATAGTCGTTGGGTTCATTAACAGCGCTGATAACCTTAAAATCCTTGTCCAGGATGGCTGAGGTCTGCAGATAGTCCCCGCTCACCCGCTGCTTCAGCACCTGCAGGATGCCGTCGGCCACATCATTGTAGCCATGCTTGGCCAATGCCTTGATCACGTCCACACCGGTGACCGCCTGGTCAAACAGCGACTGGGCCGCCTTCATGTCGGCCACCATGTCCCGCTGCGGCATTTCCTTGCTGCCATTGCAGTAAGTGACGGCTTCCACTTCTTCCTCGGTGATGGGCGGCAGGTTCAACTCTTTGAATACCGCCTGCAATGCCCTGGCAGCCCGGTTGCGCACCTGGATGGCCTGATCCTCCGTGATCGGCGAAAGCCCGCCATCAACCTTGAGGTCCCGCTGCAGGGCCATCCAGTCGTAATAGTCGGTGGTGTCCCAGTTTGATCCGGCAAACATATTGTCGTAGTTGGGTGTGGCGCTGTATCCGCCGCAGATAAAATCCGTGCCGGGCAGCATCTGCATCAGGGTGCGGGCCGTCCGGCGAATCTCCGAGTGACTGAATGACTGGTCGTTACCGGTCACAGACTCCAGGTCCAGACAAACGGTGGCCAGATTCTCGGCCAAAATGGCCCTGATCCCCCCGGGCATGGCCGCTCCCACGCCGATGCAGGATTTGCAGCCGTTTTGGGTTCCCTGGGCGCCGCACCCCTTTGTGACCATCAGGGTGCGCACCTCCAAGTAAAGCATGGACTTGCCCTGGGCGGCTCCCATCAGCAACTCGGCGGCGCCACCGGAGGTGAAGCGGGTCTTGGCCCCCCGGGACTGATAGGCCGAACACAAAAAGCCTTTTGACCACGGCGTATCATCACCGTCAACGAAGACCCTTTCCGTGCCGTAGGTGGAAATGGTTTCGGCGTAAGAGGTCCAGCCCGCCATGGCCTGCTTCAACTCAACAGCCTCCTCCATGCTGCAGCAGGTCAACACCCCGGGCCTTCCGGTGTGGCCGCCGATAAGTATGGCCAGGGCGTTGAAAGGGCCGTAGCGGGCGTTGGCCACGGTGCTTTCCAGTTCATCAAAGCCATACAGCGCGGCCTCGGCCGCGTCGGCGGCGATGAGCACCGGGTTGTCGCGCACGTTGGTGACGTGGCACTGCTCGGCGCTGCGCTTGCGGGCGCGCATTTTGTACATGGCCATCATCATTTCCACTACATTCAGATGGCCGAAAATCTCGGCAATCTTGCCCGGTGTCAGAGCGCCGAAGATCTTGATCAATTCCGGGCGGGGGACATTAGGGTCCACCAGCATTTTGGCTATCTTTAGAGAGTCCATGGCCATCATTTCTTCGGCCAGTTCGGCGTTGATGGTATGGTCGGCGATAAACTGGTCAATCATGTCGAAATCCTTGCGCTGCACGCCGTCAATTTCGGTAATTACCCCGTTCTCCACCCTGACACCGGGTTTAGGATCATAGGGGCTTTCCATGGAGATGATGCCGGCCTCGGGCACCTCCTTGATAAAACCATCAAGGGCCACCGGCCTTTTTTCCAGTATCTCAAAGCGCATTTGCCGCTTTGCCATTTATATCCCTCCTCCGGCTCTATATGTATGGTTTTCCGGCCGGCTGCGGATCAGGACCCATGGCGGCCAGGGCCTTCTTGCCGATCTCCCGGCCGGCAATCACCGCCGCTCTAACCGCTCCCGACTCGCCGCCCACCATAATGGCCACCTCATTGGTGAAGCTGGACCCGTGGGCCGGGCTGCTGTAACCTATAACTTCAACACTGGCCGACTTCACCGCGTAGTCAGCCATCAGCACACCCACCGCCGCGGGCGCTCCCACAATCAGCCCAAAGGCCTTGCCCACGGGAGCGCCAAAGGCCTTGGCCAGAGCCAGGCTGGCCCTGGCCGAGTACTGCAGCTCCAGATGGCCGGCATCACAGGCATAAACATCGCCGAAGTACTTGTCAAGGGAGTTCAGGGTCACCTCCACCGCCCGCCTGGCATCGGACACCTCCTCGGCGCCGAAGACAATCAGGCAGCCGTGGCCCGCTCCACCCTTGGTGTCACGGCACAACTCCACCAGGATCAGCTCTGTATTGGTGGCCTTGACGGCATCATCCGCCGCCATCAACTGGGGGCCCGCCCCGGTGCGGGCGCCAATCACGCCGATGGATCGGAATTTACTGTCCAGACCCATTTTTTCATGAATGCTTGAATCCAGATTGGCAATCACCAGTCCGATAGTATCCCCTGTGGCAGTTCCCACAAACTCGGTAAAAACGGAGGAAACCGCCGACCCCTTGGACTCCCTGGTCTGCTGGGAATCTCCTCCCTCGCCAACCCTTTTCAACACCTCGGCCATGACCTTCTCCATCAGGGCATCACTCATGATCAATCACCTCCATGATTATTCTCAGGCAGGCTGCTTTGGGGCAGCAGTTTCTCCACATCCCCCTGGGGCCTGGGGATCACATGCACCGAGATCACCTCACCCACCCGCTTGCCGGCACAGGCGCCGGCGTCCACCGCCGCCTTCACTGCACCTACGTCACCCCGGACCAAAACTGTCACCAATCCGGAGCCGATTTTCTCGCAGCCCACCAGCTGCACATCGGCTGCCTTGGCCATGGCGTCGGCGGACTCGATGGCCGCGATCAGGCCCCGCGTTTCCACCATTCCCAGGGCTTCCCCCCTCAATGGCACTCACCTCCGAAGTCTTTTTATTTCCTTTTCAGTCCGTATGACTCAAAAAGCACCACATAATATAAAAGCACCAGGATTAGCCAGTCAATAAAGGTCAAGGCGTCCCCCCCGAAGGACCCCGCTATGGCCGGTTCATGCAGCACATTGACGGCCAGACCGTTGTAATAGATAATAAAGGTCAGCACACCCAATACAAAGGTGATTACAAACCGCGCCGCCCTGTCCCTTCCAGGCCGGCCGGTGGTGGGATAGTTGCCGAACATCAGCGCCCAAACCAGTACCCATAAGACGTAACACACACCCAGCTGCGCCGGCCACTGATTGATCCCGTCCCCGATAATTTTCTGCGCCGGATCCGGAATCAGCCAGGTCTTCAGTAGGAATAGAAAGACCGCATAAATAACCGTGCCCACTACAAAGTTGCCGCAAAAGGAACCAATGGCCCTCCCTCCCCGGGATTTGAACAGCGAGGTCCAGGGCCAGTTGTCCAGGGTGTTGGCCGTGGCAAAACAGGAGACAATCACCGAGTAGAACCAGCCCACCACCGTAGCCAGAGGCAATAACACATTTTCCGGCCGGGCCCAGGAGGCTACATTGGGGTAGATCAAAATTAGATAAGCCGGCAGGGTCAGGCCTAGCCCGGTTAAAAATAGGGCCGTTCCCAATAAAGGTTGTTTCAGGCCGGCATCCACCCAGGGCCAGTTGCCCCAGTTTCCAGAAAAACCACCCCAGATTAAGAAGCCCATCAGCACGATCATGCCACTGGAAGTCCAGCCGGGCGCCTTGAGCGGATCACCCAGCGCAAAAACAGGGTCCAGACTGCCATACCCCAGGTTTACCAGGATAATGCCCACCAAGGCTATGGCGGAAACCAACAACAGCGCCGCCACGCCCTTTTGGGGCTGACGCATTCCGCCTAACGGCCACATCTCCCAACAGAAAGCAAGGAACACCACCGCCAAAATAGACCAGAAAAGGAACAGCCCGAACGGCTGGGGGTATAGCTTGGTCAGGCTGACCTTTGGATCGATAAAAAGAAACCAGATTATAAATGACACCACCAGCATTATGATGAAGTTGGCAACCCCAAAGCCCATTTGCCCCAAGACCAGCCCCCCGGGCCGGGATACTGTCCGGACATCCGGTGCAGGACCCTCCACACCACTCACTCCTTCCATATTCACAGTTACCCGCACCCTCCCGCGAGTCTTCCGCCGCCCACCATAAAATCACTGCCGGCCCCCTCTCTGGATCACCTCCTTTTCCAGATCCTTTGCTCTATTTTAGGACTGGAAAGGCAGGCCGTCTCTAGCCCTTCTTTTCATGTTCCAGGACACCCTTAGCTTTTTATCCGCTTACCCAAACCCACCACCCCGCCAATAAAATTAAAATCAGCACCTGCTTTACCGAACCAGCACTTGCTTAACCCTTAACCCCAATGAGCCCATAAAAAAAGGCAGGCCTGCAAAGAGAGGCCTGATAGGGGTTCTATGGTTGTGCAGCGAATAAGGGGTGGTGTGAGCAGGACTATTTTTTTGGGAAAAGCATTTTCTTTATTTTTTACCTTATATAGGTTATGGGAGAAGGGAATTATCAGGGAATTATAGAAAGAGTTTATGGTTCAAGCTCACCGGACCATGGTTTGTGCGCTATTTTTTGAATATTTAATAATCTATTTGGGAGGTTAAAATATGTACGGCGAATTCCCTCCCTTCAGACTTCAGGAGGTTATCAACATCGAACGGCTGCAGGCGATTCAGGACAAATTTGCCGAAAGCCTGGGGCTGGCCGCGGTGATCATCGACAATGCCGGAAACCAGGTCACCTCGGTAAGCAACTCCTGCCAGTTATGTCAAATCATCCGATCTTCCCGCAAAGGCTACCTGCAGTGCTTAAAATCAGACTCCTTCGTCTCCTCAAAGGCCATGCATAAAGAAAAACAGGTTGTCCACCGCTGCCATGCCGGCCTTTTAGACGCATCCGCGCCAATCATTGTCAACGGCCAATATATGGGGGCCATATTGTGCGGGCAGGCGGTGCTGGAGGAAGGGGAAAAAAATGACGAAGCAACACTCAGGGAAAGGATCGGGCACCTTGACCTTGATTTCTCCGAAGCCTTCAGCGCCTTTCAAAAGGTCAGGGTGGTATCCAAGGAAAAGATCAACGCCGCCGCCGAACTGCTTTATCTGATGGCCAGCTACATAACCGAAATTGGCGTCAAGTCCGTGGTGGAAAAACAGTTTATACTGCAGACAAACAAAATGAGGGAAATGGAACTGAAGCTGCTGGAAAATCAACTAAACCCGCATTTTCTGTTCAATGCCCTAAACACCATCGCCCGGCTGGCCTTAATCGAGGGGGCCGATCAGACCCAGTCCGTGGCCTATGCCCTGGCCGAGCTCCTCCGCAACAACCTCAAGCCCTCGGGACGTATGGTCAGGCTTGAGGAGGAATTGCGGCAGGTGAAAAACTACCTGCTGATCCAGCAAACCCGCTTCGGCGATCGTCTTTATGTGAATTGGTTTTTAGATCCGAAAACAATGGACTACATGATTCCCCTCCTGACCATTCAAACCCTGGTGGAAAACGCCATTGTTCACGGACTGGAACCACGGGAGGAACAGACCCGCATCTCTATCCGGTCGTACCTGGAAAAGATGGAGGCGGTAGTCGAAGTGGCGGATGACGGGTGCGGAATCAACGCCGCCACCTTAAAGGGGCTGCTGAATATAGAGAAAGCCAAATCAGCCGGCGGCCCCAAATTACAAGGGCTGGGCCTGCACCATGTACAAACCAGGCTCCACTATTACTTCGGTCCCGAATACGGCATCACCATCCAAAGTGAGCCGGGACAGGGGACCAGAGTGTTAGTCAGGCTGCCCCGCTTTTCCAACAACAGAAATGACACGCCAAGCCGCCTTCATATGGCCGAGCAAATATTTTAAGGGAGGTGCCCGACTTGAGGGTGCTGGTGGCCGATGACGAAGCCATTGAAAGGCGTGTAATCTGCCAGGTTTTATCAAGCCGGAGTGAAGAGATCGAGTCTGTTAACGAGGCTAAAAACGGACGGGAAGCGGTGTCCCTGGCCCTTGAAGAAAAGCCTCAACTGATCTTTATGGACATAAGGATGCCCGGGCTGGACGGCTTGGAGGCGGCCAAGCAAATCCTGACCAGATATAAGACCCGGATCATCTTTATCTCAGCCCATCAGGATTTTTCATACGCCCAGCAGGCACTGCGGGCCGGCGCCACCGACTACATACTAAAGCCAGTACGGCCTGAAACACTTTTAGATCTTACCCGCAAGGTCAGGCAGGATTTATGCAGGGAAGAGAATACCTTACGCTGGCACTCGGAACTAAAAGCACAGCTGGATCAAATTCTTCCCCTGGCCGAACACGATCTGGTGTACCGACTAATCTGGGGTCGGGAAACAGAACAAAGCATCCGGCAGAAAGCTAATATCCTGGGGCTTTCAGCCCTGCCCTCGGCGGCTTTGGCAGTCTCCATAAAAAATCAGTTGCAGCACAATAACGAAAGGGAAATTTTTCAAAGGAAGGCATTCCTATACAATACAGCCAAAGAGTCGATCATTGATATACCGGCATCTCTTTGCGCTCCCACCGGCAATACCGGCGTTGTCATACTACTGCCCGCGCCACTGGAAGGCGTGCCCCCGGCTAAGGAAAAAACTATTCTTCTGGCCAGGAGGATAAGTGAAAACATAAAGAAGAAAATTGCCCGGGGGGTAACCATGGGCATTGGCCGCCACCGTGAAAACCCATTAGAGATAGGCCATTCATATACGGAAGCTGTTACAGCCTTACAATTCGGTTTTTTCAGAGACGATCAACCAACCATCCACATTGATGAGGTTTTTGGCCGAAGGGCCGATCAAAATATACGAGCCTACCCTTTAAATTTGGAAAATACCCTGCTTTCCCTGGTTGTGGCCGGTGATACCAATGCCGCACTTGAATCCCTGAATCAGTTATTTGAATACATGACCGGCAGCGGCCTGCCGCCTGATCAGATTATTGCCAGGGTATCGGAACTGGTGGCCCTTATTTCAAGGAACTTGTTGGAAACTCTGACTTATCCATCTGAAGAAAGCTGTGACCTCTGCCTTACCGTTTTGCCCCAAATCTATACCGTTAAATCAATCATAGAGCTGAAGGATTTAACAGAAGCTGCGGTGGCAAAGGCCTGCGGCAAAATATTGCTGAAAGCCGGCAACAGGTACTCCGAGTTGGTGAATGAGGTTTTAGAGATTTTACAGAACAGTTATAACTTACCCTTTTCGCTGGAAGAACTGGCCAAAAAAGTATACCGGAGCCCCGCCTATATCAGTAAAATTTTCAGTCAGGAAGTAGGCCTGACCTTAACCCAATACCTAACCAGCCTACGCATCAATAAGGCCCGGGAATTACTTTCCGCAAACAAGGCAAACAGGCTCACCATCAACCAGATAGCTTTTATTGCAGGCTACAGCGACCCTAATTATTTCAGCCGTATTTTCCGCAAAATCACTGGATCCAGCCCCAAAACCTACCAGAGTTTAAAAAGAGACAACAGAAATTAATAATTACCTGCCTCAGCCTCCCGTAGCCTCCGCCCGGCAGGGAGTCTTAAGTTTCCCCCACCAAATCCAGGAAGCCGGCCTCGTCCACCGTCCGGACGCCCAGCTTGAGGGCCTTTTCGTACTTGCTGCCGGGATCCTCCCCCACCACCACCAGGTCTGTTTTTTTGCTGACGCTGGAGGACACCCTGCCACCCAGGCGCTCCACCAGTTCCTGGGCCTCCTGCCGGGTGTATTTACTAAGCCCGCCGGTCAACACCACGCTCTTGCCCTCCAGGGGGCGGGGGCCTGCCGGGGCGCCGTCCTGGTCCACCTTCATCCTGACCCCGTGGCCGGCCAGTCTTTGCACCAGTTCCCGGTTGGCCGGAATGGCAAAGTACTCGCTGACGCTTTCAGCGATCCGGGGGCCGATCTCGGGAATAGCCACCAAATCCTCCGGCCCGGCCTTGACCAGATTGTCCATGGATCCAAACCGGTGGGCCAATGTCTTGGCTGCCCTTTCGCCCACGTGGCGGATGCCGAGGGCGAAAATGAGCCTGTGGAGAGGGTTGTGCTTACTCTTTTCCAGGGCCTCCAGAAGGTTTTGGGCCGACTTTTCACCCATCCTCTCCAGGGGCACCAGGTCCTCTTTTTTCAGCGCGTACAGATCCGCCGGGTCCTTCACCAGCCCGGCCGACATAATCTGGCTGATCACCGCCGGCCCCAGCCCTACAATGTCCATGGCGCTGCGGGAAACAAAATGAATCAAACCCTCCCTGGACCTGGCCGTGCAGCCCTGGTTAAGGCAGCGGACGGCGGATTCACCCTCGGGGCGGATGACTTGGGAACCGCACTCCGGGCACTCCTCCGGCATGCTGAAGGGCTTTTCATCACCCCGTCGCTGGTCTTTTATCACTTCCAGCACCTCGGGGATGATATCACCGGCCTTGTGCACCAGCACGGTATCCCCTATTCTGATGTCCCTCTCCCTGATAATGTCTTCGTTGTGCAGGGTGGCCTTGGTTACCGTGGTGCCGGCCAACCTGACCGGCTTTAAAATGGCGGTGGGGGTCAGCACCCCGGTCCGGCCCACCCTCAATATAATCTCCCGAACCACTGTTCTGGCCTGCTCAGGGGGATATTTAAAGGCGATGGCCCAGCGGGGGCTTTTCATGGTGGCCCCCAGGGAAGCCTGCTGATCCAGTCGGTTTACCTTCACCACCACCCCGTCGGTGGCGTAGGGCAGGTCGAAGCGGCTTTGCTGCCACTCCCGGCAGTATTCCACCACCCCGTCCATATGGCCTAGGACCCGGTAATGGGGATTCACCCGGAAACCCTGATCCTTAAGGTATTCCAACACCTGGTGGTGGGTTTGAAACCCGGCTCCCTCCACCGCGCCCACGGCGTACATGAATACGCTCAGCTGCCGTGAGGCGGTCACCGCCGGGTCCAACTGGCGGAGAGACCCGGCGGCGGCGTTGCGGGGGTTGGCGAAAAGGGGCTCCCCGATCTCCTCCCGGGACTGGTTGAGGCGGACAAAGGCGTCCTTGGGCATGTACGCCTCACCCCGGACCTCCAGCAGCCTGACCGGGGTCTTAAGCCTGAGAGGCACAGGCCGTACTGTTTTCAGATTGGGGGTGATTTCCTCACCGTTATCCCCGTCGCCCCGGGTGGCCGCCCTGACCAGAAGCCCGTCCTCATAAACCAGGGACACCGCCAGACCATCTATCTTCAGCTCGGCCACGTACTCCAGGCCCTCCTCACCCACGGCCTGGCGCACCCTCCGGTCAAAGTCCCTCAGCTCCTCGGCGTCAAAGGCATTGCTCAGGCTCAGCATGGGCGCCAGGTGAGGCACCGTGACAAACCCCTCCCGGGGCTGCCCCCCCACCCGCACGGTGGGGGAGTCCGGGCTGCGCAGTTCCGGGTGCTGCCTTTCCAGGGACTCCAGTTCCCTCATCAGGCTGTCGAATTTAGCGTCGGATATGGTTGGCCGGTCCAGTACGTAATAGTTGTGGTTATGCTTCTCAATCTCCCGGCGCAGTTCCTCAGCCCGGTTCTTTGCCGCTTCCGTTGCAGACATGTACTCACCACACTCCGGACAAAATTATTGCCCTTTAAATGGCATTTATGTAGCATAATAGCATCTTTGGCCATAATATGGCAATAAAAAGGAGGTTGATTTTTTTGCCCCAGACCATAACTCCCCAGTGCCAATCGATACTAAAAAGAAGCCTGTGTGATATTCTTCAGGAGCAGGAAGAAAGAATCAAAATTTTTATCCAGGACTTTGATACCCTGCGTACTGCCCAGATTGAAAATCCACTGGTTCCGAGTTTCTTAGATCTGGTTGAAGGATTTGAAGAGGGCCTGGCACGCTTTGCTGAAGCGGTTGAGGCATTTGCCGAGGACGAAGTTACTTTTCTCGAGCCATTCACAGGGTTAGTAGCCTCCTTTGCTTCGCAATTAGAAGTTATAGCAAAAATTATAGACAGATCCCTGCCTTGCCGCACCCACACGACTGCCTTCGCCGGCAATGATGCCGAAATCACCGGTGAAAGAACTTCGCCAACGCGACAGGCTTCGCTGCCCCAATTACTTTTTGACAGAATTATCCAGTTTAACAGCCTAATTACCGATTTCGGCAACGATATCGCCAGCGCCGGAGGATTGACCCTGCTGGAGCGGGAGGAACTCCTTAAATCCTTTGAGGATTTGATTCAAAGCCTGGAAGACCTTATAAAAAGCTTCCAAGAAGTCCTCCGCACGGAAGCTGATCTCGCCTTTGCCGATGCTCAGGCGGCCATCAGCGTCAGCAAGAACTTCGAGGACCTACTTAAGAGTTTTGAGGACCTGGCCAATAGCCAGCAGGATCTTAAATTCAAAAAGCAGCAGCAGCAGGAGGAACTGCGCAAGAGCAACGAGGATCTGCTCAAGAGCTTTGAAGACTTAATCAAAAGCTTCAACGAACTTGTGGCCGGACCACTGCAAAAACGTGAAGAACTACTTTCGGAAATCGGCAACCTGGCCTCTGAATTCGGTGACAACATCAAGAAAGTGTGACATATGGTTTAAGTTATAAGAACGGCCACCCACCTGATTAAGTAAGCGGCGGGAATGAATAACGCCTGGGCCAGAAGCGTGCCGGCAAGTCTTGTTCCGGCCAGGTAATAGGCCATCCGCCTGACGTCGGACTCGGCCCTTTCCCCCCGCAGCGCCTGGTCCGTAATACCGGCGGCGGTGGGGTCCACCACGGTGGCAAAGAGCACCTGGGCCAGCCCGTTGACGATGGAGGCCAGCATGGTGGCCGAGGCCCGGTAATCCGGGTAGAGCGCGCCGGCAAAGAGGGCCGAGAGCACCCCGGTGGTAAAAATACCGGTAACCAGAACATTAAGCACCAGGAACAAAACAGGCAGCTCCTGCACCCGGGGCGCCGGGGCCGGCCCGCCGGGTGCCTGCTCTACACCGGTCCGGCCCGCCAGCGCCATAAACCTGCGGGGAGAGCACAGGGCCGTAAATAACATCCCCGGCACCGTGCCCACCTTTTCAAAAACCATGATGGCGCCCACAAAGGCCTTGACCGAGGCCGGGATAAGCAAGGCGCCCAGAACAGTCCCAATGGTGGCCGCCAGGATCACCAGCCTGATCTCCCCGGCCAGCAGGCCAAGCTGGTCCAGGTACTGAGGGGTGAATGCCATCTGCCTGGCTGCGGCCCCGGCAGCGCCATCCAGCCCCCCCCGGTGAATGGCCCCTTCCACAATGGTGGCCAGCAGGGGGCCCTGGATCATATTGGCGGTGCTTGAAACCAGAAAGATAACATTAAACATTGAGATGGCCGTGGCCAGCCGGCCGGTCCTGACACCGGAAACCCTGACCGAGTAGATCAGGGTGTTGATCAGGTGAATCAGGGCGGTCAGCAGGGCCACCGCCAGCAAACGGTCCATAGGGTCACTCCGTAAAAAACAGCGTTTAGCTATAAGCAATAAGCTATAAGCTTAGTCAGGGATTTTCCATAAGGCATACTTTCTGTTAATACCCTTTCTCTTTATGCCGATGATTATTGAATAAGTGCCTAAATCTTACGGCTTACGGCTTATAGCTAACAGCTTATATCACGCCTTTTCCAGCGGGGCGAATCTGGCCAGCAGGGTCTTGGCGCCCATCCCCGGGAATTCTATGATTAGTTCGGCGGACTCGCCCTTTCCCCTGACGCTTCGCACCGTGCCCAGGCCCCACTTGCCGTGCCTGACGCTGTCACCCTCGGCAAATGAAGGGATCTCCTTTTTTTCCTGACCGCCCCACAGCCTGGCACCGGTGGTAACCCCGGGCAACCCCGGCAGGCGGCGCAGGGACTTGCCACGGTCCACAAAACCCGGTTCCGGGTCCCCGGCGTCCAGGGGGTCCCGGTCGGTGGTCAGTTCCCTGGGGATTTCCTCCAGAAACCGGGAGGGCTGGTTAAACCTGGTGGAGCCGTAAAGTGTCCTCTGCCAGCACCTGGTCAGGTAAATTATCTCCTTGGCCCTGGTAATGCCGACATAGGCCAGCCTTCGCTCCTCGTACATCTCCCGGGGTTCGTCCAGCGCCCTGGAGTGGGGAAATATACCTTCTTCCAGCCCCACCAGGAAGACCACCGGAAACTCAAGTCCCTTGGCGCTGTGCAGGGTGATCAGGGCCACTTGGTCGGCCTCCTGGTCAAAGCTGTCCACATCGGCCACCAGGGCCAGCCCGGTCAAAAATTCGGTCAGGGTAGGCTCCTCGGCGGTGCGATCAAACTGTCCGGTAACGGTCAGAAATTCCTTCAGGTTTTCCTGTCTGGTCTGGGACTCCACGGTTTTCTCGGCCTCAAGCTCGGCCCAGTAGCCGGTCTGCTCCAACAGATCCAGCACCAGCTGGCTGACCGGCGCCCCGGCCGCCCTCCGGGCCGCCGAGAGCAAAACACCGCCCAGCTGCTCGCAGGCCTTCTTTGCCTTTCCCGACATTCCCGGTATTTTGGCTGCCCGGGCCAAGGCCTCGGTGCAGCTTATTCCAGCTTCGGCGGCATAAGAGATAATTTTCTGCAGGGAGGCCTCCCCCACCCCCCGCTTGGGGACATTGATCACCCGGCTCAGGCTGACGGTGTCCATGGGATTGTCCACCAGCCTCAGGTAGGCCATCAGGTCCTTGATTTCCTTGCGGTCGTAAAACCTCAGTCCGCCTATGATGCGGTAGGGTATGCCCCGCCGGATAAAAACTTCCTCCAAGGCCCTGGACATGGCGTGGGTCCGGTAAAAAACCGCCATCTCCCCGTACTTTACACTGCGGGTGGCCCGAAGCTTCTCCACCCTCCCGGCCACAAACTCAGCCTCGGATCGCTCGGTGTCCCCGGTGTGGATTATTACCGGGGCGCCTTCCCCGGCCGCAGTCCAGAGTTTCTTTTCCTTCCGGTCGGGGTTGTTTTTGATTACCTGATTGGCGGCCTCCAATATGGTCTGAGTGGAACGGTAGTTGCGGTCCAGCACGATGGCCCTGGCCTCGGGGTAATCCTTTTCAAAGTCCAGTATATTTTTAATATCCGCCCCCCGCCAGCTGTAGATGCCCTGGTCGGGGTCACCCACCACGCAGAGGTTGCGGTATTGAGCGGCCAGCAGGTTAACCAGCACGTACTGGGCGTGGTTGGTATCCTGATACTCATCTACCAGTATGTACTGAAACCTGTTCTGATAAAACCTGAGCACAGAAGGGTTTTCCCGGAACAGCCTGACGGTGGCCATCAGAATATCGTCAAAGTCCAGGGCGTTATTGCGGGAAAGCATCTCCTGATACAGGCTGTAGACCCGGGAGACCACCTTGGTATAGTAGTCGTAAGCCTGCTCCTCAAACTCAGCCGGCCCCACCAGGCGGTTTTTGGCCTGGGAGATGGCGGCGCTGATGGCCTTGGGGGCAAACCTCTTCTCGTCTATGTTCAATTCCTTCAGGCAGTTCTTGATCACCGTCTGCTGGTCCCCATCGTCGTAGATGGAGAACCCCTGGCTGTATCCCACAAAAGAGGCCTGTCTCCTCAATATGCGCATGCAGGCGGCGTGAAAGGTGCACACCCAGAGATCCCGGACACTTTCCGGAACTATGGCCGAAACCCTCTCCTTCATTTCCTGGGCCGCCTTGTTGGTAAAGGTTATGGCCAGAATCTGGTAAGAGGGCACCCCCTTGTTCCTGATCAGGTGGGCCACCCTGGTGGTCAGCACCCTGGTCTTGCCGCTGCCGGCGCCGGCCAGCACCAAAAGCGGCCCCTCTGTATGCTCCACCGCCATCCGCTGGGCTTCGTTCAGCCCTGAGAAAATGTCCATGCCAACCTCCGTCAAAGTGCTTGTTTAAATAAAATAACAGGGCAGGAACCAGCCAGCCCCGGAGATGAAAGTTTTTATTTAGCCACAGAGAACACGGAGAAAGACTTTTTTAAACCACAGAGAGCACAGAGGACACAGAGAAAAAATATTAAAAAACTTTTTTTAGCCACAAAGGACACAAAGAACACAAAGTTAATGATTGCTTTAATGTAATTATTATAATCCACATCTGAATAGCCTGTTTTGACTTAAATTATATTTAATCCTTTTCTCTGTGATCTCTGTGTCCTCTGTGGTTATAATTTTAACTTGCTTTGGCTTATTAAATTGGCTTGCACTTCTTTGTGTACTTTGTGTGCTTTGTGGCTTAATAATTCTTTTGCTTATTTTCTCCTATTTTCTATGGCTTACCATCACTTTTTCCCGTAAACATCATCCGGGTCGAAATGTTTATCGCCTTCCACTATAGCCTCGCCACCTTCCACCCGGTAGTGGAAGCAGCTGAAATAGCCCTCGTGGCAGGCAGCCCCCTGCTGCCTTACCCTGACTAAAAGGGTGTCCCGGTCGCAGTCGTAATAGAAGCCGGTAACTTTCTGGGTGTTGCCCGAGGTCTCCCCCTTGTGCCAGAACTGCCGGCGGCTCCGGCTCCAGAACCAGGTTTCGCCGCTGACCAGGGTCCTTTCCACCGCCTCACGGTTCATCCAGGCCATCATCAGCACGGCCCCGCCGGCCTCGTCCTGCACAATGGCCGGGATCAAACCCTGTTCGTTGTACTTAAGCGTTCCCGCGTCAAAAGACAAATAACCTTACCTCCAGTATAGTAAAAGCTATAAGCGCCCTAACCCCCAACCCCTAACCCCTAATCCCCAATCCCTACCTATAGCCTAACCGGCACTCCCCGCTCCCCTAAGTACTCCTTGACCTTCCGGATGCTGTACTCACCGAAGTGAAAGATGGAGGCCGCCAGGGCCGCGTCGGCCTCTCCGGCTGTAAGACCCTCCACGATGTGGTCCAGGCTTCCCACACCCCCCGAGGCAATCACCGGGATCCTGACCGCCCGGGAGATGCTGCGGGTAAGATCCAGGTCATACCCGTCCTTGGTGCCGTCCCGGTCCATGCTGGTGAGCAGTATTTCCCCGGCCCCCAGGGACTCCACCCGGTGGGCCCACTCCACCGCGTCCAGTCCGGTGGGGGTCCTGCCGCCGTGGATATATACCTCCCAACGGCCGGGCCCCGAAACCCTGGCGTCAATGGCAACAACTATACACTGGCTGCCGAAGCGCGCCGAGGCCCGGGCCACCAGTTCCGGGTCCTGCACCGCCGACGTGTTGATGGAGACCTTGTCCGCACCGGCGGAAAGCATGGCCCTGATATCCTCCAGGGTGCTGATGCCGCCCCCCACGGTGAAGGGGATAAAGACCTCCCCGGCGGTCCTGTAAACCATGTCCAGCACTGTTTTTCTGCCCTCGGAGGACGCCGTTATGTCCAAAAAAACCAGTTCGTCGGCCCCCTCACGGTCATAAAAGGCGGCCAACTCCACCGGGTCCCCGGCGTCTCTAAGGTTGATAAAGTTTGTGCCCTTGACCACCCGGCCACCGGTGACGTCAAGGCAGGGTATTATCCTCCTGGTCAGCACGCATTTTCCTCCAGCTCCATTCCGGCCAGAGCAAGGGCGTCCTCAAGGCTGACCGTGCCCGCATAGAGGGACTTGCCCATAATCACGCCCTCCACGCCGTTATGTTCCATTTTTTTGATCGCCCTGAGGTCATCCAGGGTGCTGATACCGCCCGAGGCAATCACAGTCAGGCCGGTTTTACCGGCCATTTCCCTTATGGCGTCGACGTTGGGGCCTTTAAGGGTGCCGTCCCGCCAAATGTCGGTGTAGATCACCCTCTTGATGCCCAGTCCCTTCATCTCCAGGGCCAGTTGCACGGCGTTCCTTTCCGAGGTAACACCCCAGCCCTCAATGGCCACCTTGCCGTCCCTGGCATCAATCCCCACCACCACGGCCTCGCCGTATCTGGAGCAGGCCGTGGCCACCAGTTCAGGGTCGTTTATGGCCACCGTGCCCAGGATCACCCGGTTGATGCCAATCCCCAGTAGATCTTCCACCACTTTCAGATCACGGATGCCGCCCCCGGTCTGGATGGGTATATCGACTTCCTCCCTGATCTTTCTGATTACCTCAATGTTTTTCGGTGATCCGCTGAAGGCCCCGTCAAGGTCCACCACATGCAGCCAGCGGGCGCCCTTTTCCTGCCACAGCCTGGCCATGGCCACCGGGTCGTCGGAATAAACCGTTTCCTTGTCCGGCCTGCCCTCTACCAGGCGGACGCAACGGCCCTCACGGATATCAATGGCTGGATAAATTAACATCTCTCCACAATCCCCCCAAAATTCCGCAGAATGCGCAGACCCAGGGCGCTGCTTTTCTCCGGGTGAAACTGTATTGCATATATATTTTTTAACCCCACGGCCGAGGTAAATTCCAGACCGTAGTCCGTAATACCGATGCTGATGGAATCCCGGCCGGGGTCCACGTAGTAGGAATGGACAAAGTAAAAGGCCGAATTATCGGGCACACCCTCAAAGATGGGCTGACTGCCCCGGAATCTGACCTGGTTCCAGCCCATGTGGGGCACCTTGAGGCCCTCCGGAAGCCGTCTGACCAGGCCCGGGAAGATCCCCAGCCCCCGGTTGTACCCCCACTCCTCACTGGCCTCGAACATCAGCTGAAGCCCCAGGCAGATGCCCAGCAGCGGCCGCCCGTCAGCAGCCGCCCTTTTTACGGCCAGATCCATGCCGCTCCTGGCCAGGTTGTCCATGGCGTCGGCGAAGGCCCCCACCCCGGGCAGCACAACCCCCGCAGCGCGGTCCACCTCCTCCGGGTCACCGACTATCCCGGCCCTGACCCCCACCTTCTCAAAACCCTTCTCCACACTGCGCAGGTTGCCCATACCATAGTCAATGATGGCAATCAAAATGAACGACCTCCATGAAGATAGCTATAAGCCGTTAGCAGTTAGCCGTTAGCTATTTCTTTTTTTAGCTTATGGCTTACAGCTTATAGCTTACAGCTTTTTTAAAGCACCCCCTTCGTAGACGGCACCTCCTCCCCACCGGTGCGGGCCACGGCTTGCCTGAGGGAGCGGGCCAGCCCCTTGAAAATGGCTTCCACCATATGGTGGGTGTTCCTTCCTGCCAGCACCCTGACGTGCAATGTGACACCGCCGTTGACGGCGAAAGATCGCAGGAATTCCTCCACCAGTTCGGTGTCCAGGTCCCCCACCCTGGGCGAGGCAAAGTCGGCCTGCAGTTCCAGGTGGCCCCGGCCGCTTAAATCCAGCGCCACCATAGCCAGGGCCTCATCCATGGGCAGAATGGACTGGCCGTAACGGTTGATTCCTCTTTTTTCCCCCAGGCTTTCCAGCAGTGCCCGGCCCAGGCAGATCCCCACGTCCTCCACGGTGTGGTGGGCATCCACCCCCAGGTCCCCCCTGGCCTCAAGGCTTAGGTCAAAGCCCGCGTGCCTGCCCAGGAGGTCCATCATGTGGTCGAAAAAACCCACTCCCGTTGAGCAGTTCACCTTGCCCCGGCCATCCAGGTTCAGCGCCAACCTGATCCCGGTCTCGGCAGTTTTTCTTTCTATGCTTGATTTTCTTTCCAAATCAGACAAATTTACCAACCTCATCCGGTATATGATTTGACCCTTCTACCACACACACACTATTTTCCATGCATCTTTCTTTTCCTGCATTAATAAATAAATTATTTAAGCCCCGGCAATCCCTAATCCCTAACCCCCAATCCCTAACCACTCAGTCACCCTCCTGCAAAATCCGTCTGAGCCCATCGATAAAAGCATCATTCTCCCCGGCGGTGCCCACCGACACCCGAAGGAAGCCGCCCCTGCCGGGAATTTCCAGGTATCTGACCAGCACCCCCCGCTCCTGGAGCCGGGTGTACACCTCCCTGGCCGGCCGGCCGGCGCTGAAAAAGATAAAGTTTGCCTGGCTGGGGTAAGCGGTTATTCCCGGCAGATCCTTGAGCCTCTGGAAGAGCCTTTCCCGCTCGCCGATTATTTCCCTGATCCGGTTCTCGAACAGTGGACTGAAGTGGATGGCCGACTGCGCCGCCAACTGGGAGAAGGAATTAAGGTTAAAGGGCTGCTTTACCCTCAGGATCTCCCGGATCACCTCCCGGCCGGCCAGCAGGTAGCCCACCCTCAGCCCGGCCAGGCCGTAGGCCTTGGAAAAGGTCCTCAGCACCGCCAGGTTGGGATACCTGGCCAAAAGAGGCAGGCAGCTTTCTCCGCCAAACTCTATGTAGGCCTCATCCACCACCACCAGTGAGCGCACCGAAGAGACAACGGCCTCGATTTCGGCCGGGTCCGAGGCATTGCCGGTGGGATTGTTGGGGTTGCAGATCACCATCAGTCCCGGATCAGCGGCCCCGGCCGCCTTCAGGGCCTCCAGGTCCAGCCCGAAGTCCGGCCCCCGGGGCACTTCCACCGACAAAGCCCCGGCCACCCTGGCGTGGATGCCGTACATGGAGAAGGTGGGGGTGGCGATAAACACCTTTTTACCCACCCCAAAGGCCAGCATCAGGTCCAGGATGATCTCGTCGGACCCGCTGCCCGCCATAATATTCTCACTGTCCAGACCAAACCGGCCGGCCAGATCGGAAACCAAATCCCGGGCCAAGGGGTCGGGATAACGGCCGAAAAATTGCGGCCCCAGGCGGGAAAAAATGTACTCCCTGACCTCCGGGGGGAAATCGTAAGGGTTCTCGTTGGCGTCCAGTCTGACCAAATCCGGGGCATAATGGGTCTCATAGGGCTGCAGACCTTTCAGGTCAGGGCGGATTAGTTCCTTTAAGTCAAAAATCTCACTCATTGTACTACCTCCCCCGCTCCCGGTCAAAGCCGGGCATCTGAACCGGCCCCCCGGCCGTCCTGTTTTCAGAGATCCCCGGCATCCCCGGCAAAGGATCGGTGAAAATGCGCTTCCGGCCGGGACCGGCATCCGGGGGACCTTCCTGGATCAAATCGAATCTCTCCTGAAGGACCTCGTCACCCTTGTCGTAGTCCTGGCCCTTGGGCTGGGAAGCCACCCTTTCCAGCCTCACCTGGACCGACCGGGCGTGGGCCTCCAGACCCTCCACCGAAGCCAGCCTGACAATGTCCGGGGCCTCCTTTTCCAAAGCCCCACGGCTGTAATAAACCACGCTGGTCCGGCGGATGAACTGGTCCACCCCCAGGGGAGAAAAGAACCTGGCGGTGCCACCGGTGGGCAGCACGTGGTTGGGACCGGCCATGTAATCCCCCACCGGCTCAGGTGAATAAGGGCCGAGGAAAACCGCCCCGGCGGTCTTGATGGCGCCCAGCCAGTCCAGGGGATCCTGCACCAGCAGTTCCAGGTGTTCAGGGGCGAAGCGATTGGCCAAATCCACCGCTTCCCCGATGTCCCGGGTGATAATCACGGCCCCGAATTCAGCCAAAGCCTTGCCGGCTATTCCGGACCGGCTCAGGGACTGAAGCTGTTTTTCCAGCTCCGCCCGGACCGCCCTGGCCAACTCCCGGTCGGGGGTGGCCAGCACCACCGCCGCCATTTCGTCATGCTCGGCCTGGGACAAAAGGTCGGCGGCGATATAAGCCGGGCTGGCGCCGGAGTCGGCCACCACCATAACCTCGCTGGGGCCGGCCAGCATGTCTATGTCCACCGCCCCGAAGACCAACCTCTTGGCCATGGTTACATAACGGTTCCCCGGGCCGGTTATTTTGTCCACCGGCCTCACCGACTCCGTGCCATAAGCCAGAGCTGCCACGGCCTGAGCGCCGCCGATGCGGTAAATCTCGGTAACCCCGGCCTCGGCGGCGGCCACCAGGGTATGTACATTTATTTCACCGTCGCGGCCCGGCGGGGTGACCATGGCTATTTCCTCCACCCCGGCCACGCCGGCCGGTATGGCATTCATCAAAACCGAGGAGGGATAACTGGCCTTGCCACCCGGAACGTATATGCCCACCCTTTTCAGGGGGCCGATAATCTGACCCAGCAGCACCCCCTGCCGGGGGCAGTCAAACCAGGAGCCGGCCATCTGCTTCTGGTGGTATTCCCTGATATTCCCGGCGGCCCTCCTGATGGCCCGCAGGAACTGAGGGTCAACCATGCCCCTGGCCCGGTCGGTCTCCCCGGGTGAGACCCTTATCTTTTCCGGGGTCAGGGGGTAACCGTCCAGTTCCCTGCTGATCCGGCAAAGGGCCTGGTCCCCCTCCTCCCTCACCGAGGCGATGATGCCGGACACCCTTTCCTCCAACTCCCGGCTTTCTCCACGGCCTCTTTTTTTCAGCATTTCCAGCGCCTCCGCGGCCTCAAGCAACCTGATCACAGAATTTCTCCTTAACTGTTTAGTGTTTTAGTATGATAAATCATTGCCTTATTAATATGTTAATATGTTCCCCGTCAATAGTCAACAAATTAATCACCCTTATTCCTTAATCACCCGTTCCAGGATCAATTTGTAGCCGTCGGCCCCGTAATTCAACGCCCTTTTGACCCGGCTGATGGTGGCTGTGCTGGCCCCGGTCCGGCCCACGATCTCGCCGTAGGTGTAATTCTTCTCCAGCATCTTGGCCACCTCAAAACGCTGGGCCATGGACTTGATCTCGGCCACGGTGCAAAGATCCTCAAAAAAGCGATAGCACTCATCAATGTCCTCCAGGCACAGGACGGCTGAGAACAGCTTGTCCAGCATGGGATCCTTGAGTTTCCCGGTGTAAGTCACGGCGATCCCCCCGACTTTATTGTTTTCCCTTGTTATCATGTTAAAATGTGTTGCTAAAAAAATTCGCCTTACCCGGCGGAATACCTTTCCCTCCACCGGGTGTTTTTTAATTCCGGGCGAATATTTTATTTTACCCCCGGCCGCCTACATTCAGGCCGCCGCCGGGCCTGCCAAAGCTGCCGATGCGGTCGAACAGATCCTGAAACAGTTTGGTATTCTTGGCCAGCAGCGGGCTTAGGAAGGCCAGCAGCACCACGTACAGCGCGGCAAAGGCCGGCAGATCACCGCCCAAACCGGCCGAGGCGGCCAGCCCGGCCAGGATCACCGAGAACTCCCCCCTGGCCATGATGGTGAAAGCCACGTTGGTCGCCCTTCTTTTTTTGTACCCCGAAAGCCAGGCCGCGATATACCCGCTCAGCAGATTGCCTGCCACAGTCATTATCACCGCCGCCCCGGCCAGGTCGGCCACCCCGCCAAAGTCTCTGAAATCAATGGCCATGCCGAAGGAAAAGAAGAACACCGCCCCGAACAAATCCCGCATGGGGGTGATCATTTGAACAATGCGCTGGCTGTGCGCGGTTTCGGCCAGCACCAGCCCCAGCAGCAGCGCCCCCATGGCCTCGGCAATGTGCAGCCTTTCAGCCAGCACCGCCGCCATCAGCAGGAGGGTAAAAACAGCCAGCACAAAGGTTTCCGGGTTTCTGATCCTGAGCCCGGCGTCCAGCAGGGCGCCAATGCGCCGCCCAAAAACAACAATGGCCAATATTATTGAAGAGATCAGCAGCATATTGACCAGCATGTTCCAGGATGACGGTCCACCCATAAAAACCCCCGACAGGGCTGAAAGGTATAAGGCTATGAATACGTCTTCAAAGACCATGATGCCCAGGATCAGCTCGGTCTCGGGGTTGGCCGCCCTCTTCAGGTCCACCAGCAGCTTGGTGTTCATG
>Ga0209347_1001367_pt1 | contig 40973 bp, 32 predicted proteins | sample AutmiccommuBRH23_FD_187382 | JGI IMG/M metagenome (GOLD analysis project Ga0209347, IMG submission 187382) | Deep subsurface microbial communities from Mt. Terri, Switzerland - Autotrophic microbial communities BRH/23 (SPAdes) (version 2) | ecosystem: Environmental > Aquatic > Deep subsurface >... | reverse complement strand
GGCCCTGGCCGCCTCCCAGCTGCGCGAGCCGATCCTCCGGGAGGCGCCCTCTTCTGTCGTCCTCGTGAGCTTCGAGGACCGGGCCGGCGAGTCGCGCCCCCTGGCCGACGCGCTGGGTGCGGCGCTGGGGCTGGACGGCATCCCGGTGGACGAGGACGTCGTGGTCCGGGACGGGCGGTGGTACTGCACGAGGGACGACGGCTGCGCGGAGGATGGCGAGGCCCTGCCGGTTCCCTCGGACGTGCCGGCGGTCGCCGGGTACGTCGCTCAGGGCAGGTCGGTGCTCGCCGACCGTCGTGCGGTCGAGTCGCTCGTCGCGCCGCGGGCCGAGGCCCACGACGAGCAGATGGCGCTGGCCGTCGAGGAGTGGCGACGCACGTACCGAAGGGCGCGGCAGGCGACGGCCCTCGGCGCGGCCGGAGGCGGGACCGGCGGTCCTACCGGCCGGGGCCTGTGGGACTCGCTGACCGACGAGTGTCTCGAGGCGTGGGGCGTGGTGCTGCGTGGGGCGACACCTGCAGGAGGACTCGCCGCTCTGGTTCCTGCCCTCGTGGGTCCGCTCGAGGACCTGGACCTGCGCGACGCCCTCGTGGCGTGGCTCTGCCCCGGCTGGCTGCCGCTCGACGCGGTCGACGGTCGTCTGCTCACCCGGCTCACCACGAAGGTCGGGCCTCTGGATCCGCCACGTGACGAGGCCCAGCACGCGGACGTCGTCTGCCACGGCCGGACCGTCCAGGACGCCCTCCTGACGTTGTGTCGGGTGACGCCCGTCCGGTTCGCCGCGCCGGTCCTCACCATCGCGGCTGCCTACTCCTGGTCCCAGGGCGACGGCACGCGGGCTGGGATGTGTGTCGACCGGGCCCTGGAGATCGACCCGGGACACCGGCTGGCAGGTCTGATCCGGCTGGGTCTGGAGCACGGCGTTCGCATGCCTGCAGCGTGACGGCGCCCCCTTGCGGTGGACACCGCGATGGATGGCTACGGCCGGCGTGGCCGGCGGCCCAGACGATGTCCGAAGTCGGGGCGGAGTCGGGGGAGCGACGGGGGAGCGTCGGGGGAGCGTCGGGGTACGCGTTCCACCCCGTGGACGACGGGGCTGTGCCCGCGCCGGGGGTGACGTAGAGTTGCACCAGGTCATGAGCACCAGCGACAAGCCCCGGCTCGCTGGTCGGCAACCCTCCTTCGCGGTGGGGTGCCCCGGGTGAGGACCAGGCCGCGCCCCAACCGGTGTCGGCAAGCGCGAGTACCGGGAGTCGATCTTGACGATGACAGACAGCCATCACACCTCGACGCGACGGGTCCGGCCCGGGCGTGAGACCATGCGCAACGGCTTCCCCGCCGCACCGGTCCGGCGGACCGTCGTCGGGGCATGGCGCGTGGGTGATCCCGTCGGCTCGCGCAGGTTCGCCGAGATCGGGGATGTCCACCTGGAACGCGGAGGCAGGATCCCGGACGTCACGGTGGCCTACGAGACGTGGGGCACCCTCAACTCGGCCGGCGACAACGTCGTGCTCATCGAGCACGCCCTGACCGGCGACAGCCACGTCGAGGGCGAGGCCGGTGACGGTCACGCGTCGCCCGGCTGGTGGCCCGGCCTCGTCGGGCCGGGACGTCCGATTGACACGGACGTCTGGTTCGTCGTCGCGGCCAACGTCCTCGGCGGCTGCCAGGGCACCACCGGGCCCTCGAGCGCCGCACCGGATGGACGAGAGTGGGGTAGCCGCTTCCCCTACATCACCATTCGTGACCAGGTCGAGGTAGAGGCCCGGCTCCTGGATCTGCTCGGCGCGACCCGGGTGGCGGCTGTCGTCGGCGGGTCGATGGGGGGCATGCGGGCCATCGAGTGGGCGGTGTCGCATCCCGATCGGGTCGACCGCAGCATCGTGCTCGCGAGCACCGCCTACGCGACCGCCGACCAGATCGCGTGGTGCCAGCCGCAGCTCCTCGCGATTCGCCAGGACCCGCACTTCGCAGGCGGCGACTACTACGGCCGCGGCCGGTCGCCCGAAGCCGGGCTCGGGCTCGCGCGACGGATCGCGCACATCACCTACCGCACCGGCGTCGAGCTCGACAACCGCTTCGGCCGCGCGTCCCAGCTGGGCGAGGACCCGCTCCGGTCGGGCGAGCGGGGACGTTTCGCCGTGGAGAGCTACCTGGACCACCACGCGGGCAAGCTGGCCCGGCGCTTCGACGCCAACTCGTACCTCGTCCTGACCGACGCCATGAACTCCCACGACGTCGGGCGCGGGCGCGGTGGCATCGCTGCGGCCCTGGCTCGCGTCACCGCGGAGTGCACCATCGTCTCGGTCGACTCGGATCGGCTCTACCCGCCCAGTCTGTCCGACGAGATGCACGAGCTGCTGCCGCGGTCCGTGCGGGCCCGGATCACCTCCCGCTATGGTCACGACGGCTTCCTCATCGAGGCTGAGCAGGTCGGGCGAATCATCCGCTCCGCCCTGGCCTGACAGGTCGCCGAGACGCTCAGTCGGTCGGTGTGTGCGACGCACCACGACGGACGGCTCCGGCGCCGCAGTTTTTCGGGTAGCGTCCGACCACAGACATTTTCGTCCCAAGGAGGTCCGGGCACAGTGGCCATTGTCGTTGGATACGTCGCGACCAAGGAAGGCCGCGCCGCACTGAAGCGAGCGGCAGAGGAGTGCGTGCTGCGAGGCACGAAGCTCGTCGTGATCAGCTCGCACCGAGGGGGCAAGGACTTCGACGCGGACGAGTCCGCCCGGTTCGAGAGTGAGCTCGAGCGCGTCAAGGGGGTCCTGGAGGAGCGGGGCCTCGACCACGAGGTGCGACAGCTGGTGCGTGGGAACGACCCGGCCGAGGACCTCATCTCCGTGGCGGAGCAGGAGAACGCCGACTTCATCGTCATCGGCCTGCGTCGCCGCAGCCCGGTCGGAAAGCTGATTCTCGGCTCGAACGCCCAGCGGATCCTGCTCGACGCGAGCTGCCCGGTCCTCGCCGTCAAGGCCGACTGACTGTCGCCTCAGAGGCCTGGCCGACCGGGCTCGCCCGGTCGGCCAGGAGGTCGGGCTTCAGCGGGCACAGGCCCCGGACCGCGCGTCCGCCGCGCGCTTTTCAGCGATGCGGAGGGCTCTGACAAAGGCATCATCATGCGCTGGTGCGCGCTCGACCACGTCGGTCGGCGGGGAGGACGTTCGCCCGCCGGCCCACTGGCGTTTTATAATGTCCCGAGAGCCGGATCGCACGAGGCGCACCGAGAGATCGACGGAGGGGTCGACTCCACCATGCCAAGCATTTCCGGAGCGAATCCCCATTCTCGTTCGTTGATGATGCATGCCCGCCGAGGGTCCTGTGAACGACGAGCCCGTGCGACCGAAAGGCGACATCCTCCGTGCCGAAGGCAACTCCAGCTGCAACCCCGACTGCCCTTCCCAAGGTGTTCCAGCACGACGCCATCATGCAGCTGCTCGTCAGGGGACGGACGACCGGCACGATCACTGGTTCCGAGATCGCCCGGGCGCAGGTGGAGGCCCAGCTCGACCCCAAGCAGATGAAACCCGTCCTCACGACCCTCGAAGCGCACGACGTCGAGATCGTCGTCGACGCCGCGGCACCCAACACCCAGACTCGTAGAGGCAACAAGGGAGGCACTGTGGCAACCGCTCGCAAGACGACCGCCGCGGCCGCAAAGACCGCAACCCGGACGACCACCAGCAGGACGACCAAGGCTGCGGCCAAGAGCGGCTCTGCCGCGCCGGGCGCCTCGGGTGCGTCGAAGAAGGCCCCGGCCCCGAGCGGTGCGGCCGAGGCGAGCACGGCAGAGCGGAGCAAGGCGGAGCCCGCGAAGAAGGCGAGTCGGACGAGCAAGGCGGCTCCGACGGCTCCGGCGAAGAAGGCGACGACCAACGCCGCCGTGGCCAAGGCAGCCGCACCTCCGGCCAAGAAGGCCGCCACCAAGAGGGCGGTGAAGTCCGCTACGGCCAAGCCGACGACGGGTCGCAGCGCTGCCAAGGGCGCCGCCACTGACGCCACGGAGACCGTGGACGTCGAGCCGGTGGATGCCGACGAGAGCGAGCTCGAGGAGGTCGAGGTCACCGACGTCGTCGCCGCCGTCGATGTCCCCGCTGAGGACGTGGCCGAGTCGGCGGACCGGGACGACGACGCGGCGCCGGTGACCGACAAGGCGGCCGAGGCCGAGGACGAGTCCGGGTTCGTCATTCGGGACGACGACGAGGACGACGCACCGGCCCAGCAGGTCGTCACGGCCGGGGCCACCGCCGACCCGGTGAAGGACTACCTCAAACAGATCGGAAAGGTGGCCCTCCTCAACGCGGAGCAGGAGGTCGAGCTCGCCAAGCGGATCGAGGCGGGGCTCTTCGCCGAGGAGAAGCTCAACTCCGGCGAGAAGATCGACATGAAGCTCAAGCGGGAGCTGTGGTGGATCGCCCAGGACGGCAAGAAGGCCAAGAACCACCTTCTCGAGGCCAACCTGCGCCTGGTGGTGTCTCTGGCGAAGCGCTACACCGGTCGCGGAATGCTCTTCCTCGACCTGATCCAGGAGGGCAATCTCGGACTGATCCGAGCGGTCGAGAAGTTCGACTACACGAAGGGCTACAAGTTCTCGACCTACGCCACGTGGTGGATCCGCCAGGCGATCACCCGGGCCATGGCCGACCAGGCCCGGACCATCCGCATCCCGGTCCACATGGTGGAGGTCATCAACAAGCTCGCCCGAGTCCAGCGGCAGATGCTTCAGGATCTGGGCCGTGAGCCCACGCCGGAGGAGCTCGCCAAGGAGCTCGACATGACGCCGGAGAAGGTCGTGGAGGTGCAGAAGTACGGCCGGGAGCCGATTTCGCTGCACACCCCGCTCGGCGAGGACGGGGACTCCGAGTTCGGTGACCTCATCGAGGACTCCGAGGCGGTCGTGCCGGCGGACGCCGTCAGCTTCACGCTGTTGCAGGAGCAGCTGCACTCCGTGCTCGACACGCTCTCGGAGCGCGAGGCCGGCGTGGTCTCGATGCGCTTCGGGCTCACCGACGGCCAGCCCAAGACGTTGGACGAGATCGGCAAGGTCTACGGCGTCACGCGGGAGCGGATCCGTCAGATCGAGTCCAAGACGATGAGCAAGCTGCGCCACCCGAGCCGGAGCCAGGTCCTCCGGGACTACCTCGACTGACCTGCCGTCTCGCCATGCGTCGCTGAGGGGATGGTGGGGGCATCTACGCTGAGCGGGTGTCCCCGCCCGCCGTGAGCGCTCCGCCGCTGCGGGTGGTGTTCGTGTGCACCGCGAACATCGCCCGCTCGCCCTACGCGGAGCGGCGGACGGCCCAGCTGCTCGCAGCCCACCCCCACGGCCGCCTCGTCGTCCCGCTCAGCGCCGGCATGCCCGGCTACCCCGGTCGCCCGATGGACCCCCAGATGGGCAAACAGCTCCGAGCCCACGGTCTCGACCCGGCCGATCACGTCAGCAGGTCTCTCAGCGGGGCTCTCGTGGACGAGGCAGACCTCCTGCTCACCTTGGACTTCGCGGTCCGGATGCGGATCTTCGACGCCTGGCCGGGGCACTCCGAGAAGGTGCTCGGCCTCCATCAGTTCGCCGATGCGGTCGGCCGGCTGCTCCCCGGGCCGTTGGGCGCCTCGCTGGTGGATGCGGCCCAGCGAGTGAGCCGACCCGACTCGATGACCTGGGACGTCAGCGACCCCCACGGGCGCGGCGGCAGGGCGGCTCGTCGCTGTGCCGAGGAGATCGACGCGGTCCTGCCTCGCATCGTCGCAGCACTGGCCGGTCCGGTGCCCGGCTGACTCGTCGGCCAGGGGGACTGCCGTCACCCGATGCCCGCAGCCTTCAGGAGCGCGCGCCTGGCTGGCGCTTGCCGCGGGCGCGGCCGCGCAGACCGCGCCAGAAGGACACGGCCTCGGTGGGCCACAGGAACGACTTCAGCCGGGTCGTCCACGCGCGTGTCTGGGACACCTGCCGCCTGATCGAGCGGATGTCCCGTTGGAGCTCCTCGGTCTGCGCCGAGGTCGTTCGTTCGGGTCGGTCATAGCGAGCTCGCTCCAAGGTGCTGGTGACGCGGCGCATCGCCGTGGCGTGTTCACCGGCGAGATGGCCGTCCGTGATGTAGCGCTCGCGGGCGGTTCGGAGGGTCGCACCCGGCGGCGCAGTGAGGCCGAGGTCGCCGAAGTGGCTCGTCAGCGACGCCCACTCGATCTCGACGAGATCCTGTCGGGTCGCTGCGTGGCGTCGGCGCAGGCTCCGGGCCAGCCAGGCGGTGAGTGGCATCAGGAAGGTGGCGAGCGCGACGACGGCGACCGAGATGAGGATCACCAGGTTGGTGCCGGCCAGCCATTCCTGCCACCAGGAGGTCGGTGTGGCGGATCCCAGCTCCTGCCCTTCGTCGATGGGACGCCGTTGGGTGGTGGGGCCAGCGGTGTTCGTCGACTGCGTGCTGTCCGTCGTCTCGCCTGGGTTCGGCGTGTCGACCCCGGCCAACGAGTATCCCGGGGGACCGTTGCGCGAGGGCGTCGGCTCGAACCGCAGCCAGCCAGAGCCTTGGAAGTAGAGCTCCGGCCAGGCGTGCGCGTCCGACGCCTTGACGACGTTGGAGCTGCCCTCACGGGTCCCCGGGATGAACCCGATGGCCATTCGGGCCGGGATGCCCTGGGCCCGGGCCATCATGATCATGGCGGTGGCGAACTGGGTGCAGTAGCCGAGGCGCGTCTGGTGGAAGGCCGTGATCGGGTCGAGACGTCGGCCGTCCTCATCCCGTGGGGGAGTGCCGAGGTCGAGGCTGTAGGTGTAGCGGGTCGCGTCACGCAGGTGCGCCTGGATGGCCACGGCCTTGTCGTAGTCGTTGTCCGCGCCTCGCGTGACCTCGTCGGACCAGTCGCGGAGCAGGTCGGCTGCCACCTCGGGCACGGCGAGGTCGTCCTCGAGGATGTCGGGCGACGACGGTGCTCCCGCCTCGCGCAGCTTGGACGGGGCGGGGTTCACGTCGGCATAGGTCACCTGGTACGTGTCCACGGTGCGCTCGACCCTGATGTCCCGAGTCACCGGGTCGATCGTGAAGGGAGTTCCCTCGATCGTCGGTGTCACCACGGGGTAGGGAGCGGCCAGCCGAGGCGCCTTGAGGACGTTGCTGCTCACGGTCATGATGTACTCGCGGCGGTCAGCCTGCGGGGGCAGGGGAACGGGCCGGTCCGGTCCTTGGCCCGCCCGGCCGGCGACCCGCCATTCGCCGTTGGAGTAGTAGGACGTCGCCAGGACCCGCAGCGGGAGGTTCGCCGTGCCGGTCGTGGTGTAGCGCAGGATCGGCGTCTGGTCGCTGCTGACCAGCTTGTTGCGCAGGTCGATGGTGTCGTTGAACCCGACGGTGCCGACCCCGCCGGAGCCGGTGGACCGGCCCAGCCCGTCGGTGAGGTATCGGGGTGGGAAGTGGTAGATGACCGACGGCAGGACCAGCGCGGCGAGAAGGGCAAGGGCACCGAGCCGGGCCGCGCCCCCGGTCAGGGCGCGGAGGGCCGAGGCGTCGTCCGAGGTCGGTCCGCTGACGTCGGTGGCACTCGTCGTGCTCCACCGGCCGAAGTTCGCCCTCGCGGTGGTGTGCAGCATGACGAGCCAGAGGACGACCGGCACGACGAAGTAGCGAACCGCTGACGTCGAGTCGCCGTTCGCGGCCGTGATGAGGTAGGCGGTCAGCAGGGGGAGGCCCGCGGCGGCGGGTGCGCGCCATGTCGCCGCCATGGCATCGACGAGGACGGCGATCAGGGCCACGGCGCCGACGAGGTAGACGGTGACTCCCTCGGTGAGTGGGGCCGGGGCAGAGTTGCGCTGGATCGTGTCGAGGGCCTCGAGGCCGAGGGAGTTGAGTCGCTGGACCGTCTCCGGGGTGGGCAGACCCCACCAGAACGTCTCCCGGGTGAAGCGTGCGAGCACGACGTAGAGGACGAGCACCAGCTGGACGAGCACGGTGAGCAGCCGGGATCGGGTGAGGCCGCGCAGCAGCAGCCCTACCGCCGCGGTGAGCGCGATCGCCAGCATGGCGTCCTGCAGCCAGGCGCCGCTGACGAAGAGACTGGTGATGGGGTAGGTGGCTGCCAGGGTTGCCAAGGCGGCGAGCACCGTGATCCGCCAGCGTCGACGTGTCATCGGGTCCCTCCGACCGTCCCTGCGGTGAGCACGGCCCACGCGTGCGGAACGGTGTGGTCGCGGTTGACCGCGATCGCCCGCCAGCCGGCCAGACGGAGCGCTTCGACGTGCTGGCTCACCTGGTCCGGCCCGAGGGCCCCTCCACCGGCCCCGTCCTGAGTCTGGCCGAAGGAGCGTGAGTCGAGCACCAGCGCCAGGCCACTCGTGCCCGGCTGTCGGAGGCTGGCGAGCCTTCCGGTGACCTCATGGCCACGCGGCCCGACGACCGCGACGACGAAACCACCCGCTGCGGCGAGCCCTTGGGCTTCGCGCAGCATGAGGTCGTCGGTCGCCTGGGGCCGGGGCTGGGTCACGGCGAGCACGTCGAGGATCTCGTGGATCTGGAGGGCAGCCGTCACCCGTCCGGTCTCGACGGTCTCCGGACAGACGAGGTGCACGGCGTAGCCGGTCTCGCACAGGTGCGCCGCGATGGAGGCGCAGGCGGACACGGCCCATTCATACGATCCGGTGGCGCCGCTGCCTCCGTGGGCCGCTGGCCGGGGGTCGAGCAGGACGACGGCGCGGCGTTGGGCCGGACGGTCCTCCTGGCGCACCATGAGGTCGCCGGTGCGGGCCGTGGCGGGCCAGTGGATACGCCGCAGGTCGTCACCGTCCCGGTACTCCCGGATGGTGACGTCGTCCTCCCCGTGCAGCGCGATGAGGTGGGCCAGCTCGCCTTCCGACCCCACGCCGGCGCTGGGCTGGCGGCTCGCTGAGAGCGGGTGGACCCAGGGAAGGATGACGAGGTCCGCGGTTCCCTCAAGCACCGCGTTGCGCGTGGCGAGCCCGAACGGGTCCTGGACCTGCACCCCGAGCGGGCCGAGATGGTGACGACCGCGCAGGTGGGATCGGACGGTGTAGTCGATGATGCGGACGCGCCCCGGGGGGATGCGCCCGACGACGAAACGCGGCCGGTCGCCGAGGACGTAGTCGAGTCGCTCCTCGGCGAGGAAGACCGGAGTCGTCGTCGTCGAGACGTTCTCGAAGGCGAGGGCGACGTGGGCATCCTGCCCCACGGTGATCCGGTCCGGTGAGATCTGCCTCTCGATGCGCAGCCTGGTCTGGCGCGTGCGGACCAGGAGGGCGCTGATGTAGGGAAGCGCGACGAGCAGGACGCCGAAGCGGGTCAGGTCCCGGAAGCCGAAGGTGACTCCGGCAATGGCGAGGGTGAGGCCAGCCCCGACGAAGGCGCGGCCCCGCGTCGTCAGCAGTCCTCGGAGGGAGCGCACGGCGGCCTCGGCTCAGCGGGTCCCGGACGGGACCGGCACCTGGCGCAGCAGGTCGGTGACGACCTCCGCCGTCGTCCGACGAGCGAGCTGGGTCTCGCTGGAGGGCATGAGCCGGTGGGCGAGCACGGCTACGGCGAGTGACTGGACGTCATCGGGGATGACGTGGTCGCGTCCGTCCAGAGCGGCCTGCGCCCGAGCGGCCCGCAGCAGGTGCAGACCTGCGCGGGGAGAGGCACCGAGGCGTAGGGCCGTGGTCGAGCGGGAGCGGGTCACCAGGTCGACGATGTACTGCCGCACCGCCACGCTGGCATGGACCTGGGTGACCGCCTCGACGACGCTGTTGATGGTCGCCGCATCCGTGACCGCGGTGAGGGTGTCGAGGGGCGAGCGGGCGCTGTGGCTGTCGAGCAACGTCAGCTCGGCGCGGGAGGACGGGTAGCCGATCGAGATCCGCGCCATGAAGCGGTCCCGCTGCGCCTCGGGCAGCGGGTAGGTCCCCTCCATCTCGATGGGGTTCTGGGTAGCCATGACGATGAAGGGTGCCTGGAGCGGGTAGGTCGTGCCGTCAACCGTGACCTGCCGCTCCTCCATCGACTCGAGCAGCGCCGACTGGGTCTTGGGTGAGGCGCGGTTGATCTCGTCGCCGACGACGACGTTGGCGAAGATCGCACCGGGACGGAACTCGAACCGTCGGGCGTCCTGGTTGAAGATGCTGACCCCGGTGATGTCGCTGGGCAGCAGGTCGGGGGTGAACTGGACGCGGCGCACTGACGCGTCGATGGACCGGGCGAGTGCCTTCGCCAGCATCGTCTTGCCGACCCCCGGCACGTCCTCGATGAGAAGGTGGCCCCCCGCGAAGAGGACGGTGATGGTCGTGCGCACGACGTCCGGTTTGCCCTCGATGACTCGGGTGATGGCTGCGAAGAGCTGGTCGGCGACCTTTCGCACCAGCTCGAGCTCACCCGTGGTCCCCACTCCCGTGGTGTCGGTCGTCACCCTGTCCTCCGTCCGTCCCTGGTCGGAGCCGTCACGCAATGGCTCCCGTCTCATCCGCACTGCCCCGTCGGGCCGAGGTGCCTGACGTCGGTGGCGCGAACCTGGTGGTGATCCTCTCCCATGAGGTGCGCACCTCCAAAGCGCGAAGACAGTCGTGACCAGATGGAGATCTCCGCCGTCATTGGGCGGCATCCACCACTGTGCTCCACCAGTGTCGCCTCCGCGTCCGTCGACGTCACGCAAACAGCGCCCTTGCGCACGGGGAGACGCCCTGTCGTATGCCGCTGGGTGCACCGGGCAGGGCGGCCAGCGTTCGCGCGGGGCCAGCTCAGCGGCATCCGACTCCACGTCGCTCCACCCCGTTTGACGTGCGTAAACGTCGCACGGAAGTGGCCTTTGGGGCGCTGGGATCGTTGACGGTGGAGGAAAGTGGAGTATGGTGGAGCACCAAGGAAGGCAGTGGGGACGCCGACGGGTCGAGGTAGGGGAGGTGGCGAACCGTGTTTCTCGGTACGCACACGCCGCGTCTCGACGACAAGGGGCGGATCTTCCTCCCGGCGAAGTACCGCGACCGGATGGCGGGTGGCCTCGTCGTGACCCGCGGCCAGGAGCGCTGCCTCTTCCTCTACCCGATGGACGAGTTCGTCAAGGTGGCCGAGCAGATGCGCCAGGCGCCGACGACGAGCAAGGCGGCTCGGGACTACATGCGCGTCTTCCTCTCCGGCGCCTCTGACGAGGTGCCGGACAAGCAGGGCCGCTTCACGATCCCCGCCAACCTGCGCCACTACGCGGGGCTGGACCGTGAGGTGACCGTGATCGGAGCGGGGGCTCGCCTCGAGGTCTGGGACAGCGGCGCCTGGAACGCCTACCTCGAGGCGACGGAGCAGAGCTTCGCCGACACGGTGGAGGAGGTGATCCCAGGACTCTTCTGAGTGAGCCACCGACCGGCGACCCACGTCCATCCACGTCCATCTCCGACACACACCTCCGACGCACACCTGAGTTCTGGCCTCCAGCCGCACCGCTCCCGGGACGACTTCCCCCGTCCCGGGCGGGGACGCGGATGGGGACCAGCTCCCAGGTCACCAACCGAGGTGACGGGCCCCCTCCCTCCACCCGAGCCCACCGGTCGAACCCCACCACCACCGCACGGCAACAGCACGCAGATCAGCACGACACCAGGGACACGCAGGGACACCCACGGCGCGGGACGCCGGGGACGGGAGGAGGCGAGATGACGGACCGCGGACCGGCGCACGAGCGTCACGTCCCGATCATGCGGGACCGCATCCTCGACCTGCTGGCCCCGGCCCTCTCGTCGCCCGGCGCCGTCCACGTCGACGGCACCCTCGGGATGGGAGGGCACGCCGAGGGTGTGCTGTCGCGGTTCCCCGGCTGTCGCGTCATCGGCATCGACCGGGACCGGGAGGCCCTGACTCTCGCCGGTGCGCGGCTGGCCGGGTTCGGAGATCGCTTCCTGCCGGTGCACGCCACCAACGACGAACTCGCCCGGGTGCTTCTGGATTCCGGTCTCCAGCACGTCGACGGCATCGTCTTCGATCTCGGGGTCAGCTCGCTCCAGCTGGACGAGGAGGACCGTGGGTTCGCCTACCGGGTCGATGCGCCGCTCGACATGCGGATGGACCAGACCCGGGGCAGGACGGCCGCGGACGTCCTCAACACCTATTCCGTCGAGGACCTGACCCGGATCCTGCGCGAGTACGGCGAGGAGCGCTTCGCCCGCAAGATCGCCGTGGCGATCGTCCGGGAGCGCGAGGACGAGCCGTTCGCCACGTCGGGCCGACTCGTCGAGCTCCTCCGACGGGTGATCCCGGTCGCCTCCCAGCGGCAGAGCGGGCACCCGGCCAAGCGCACCTTCCAGGCGCTGCGCATCGAGGTCAACGACGAGCTGGGCGGCTGGGAGCGTGCGGTCGCGGCCGCGATCGATGTGCTCGCGGTCGGCGGCCGGATGGCGGTGCTCAGCTTCCACTCCCTGGAGGACCGGCTCACCAAACGGGCCTTCGCGCTGGGGGCCACCTCGAGCGCGCCGCGCGACCTCCCGGTCGAGCTGCCGCACCACGCGCCGTACCTCCGGGCGCTGACGCGCGGCGCCGAGGAGCCGGACGACGCAGAGGTGATCGCCAACCCACGGGCCGCGTCTGCCAAGCTCCGCGCGGTCGAGCGAGTCCGCGACACCGGCACGTCGGCCAGCACGTCGGTGCAGAAGTCGACAGACCAAGCGGCTGACCGCGCCCGCTCGGAGCGACCCCGTCGCACCTCCCCGAGCCAGTCCTCGCGCGCCCAGGCCGTCAGCAGCCGGCGTTCCACCCGGAAGGGGAGCCCCCGATGAGTCAGGCGACCGCCACCGCCAGGCCGCTCCGCTCTCCGGCGCGTGCCCCGCGGCGCGGGCCGACACCCATGCCGCTTCGCGTCATCCCGGCTCGCATCACGACCACCGGCCACGGTGCGTTCGCGTCGATCTGCGTGGTCCTGCTGACGACGGGGCTCGTGGCGCTGCTCCTGCTCAACACCGCCCTGGCCCACGGCTCGCTCGAGGTCGGCCAGCTCACGCGTGAGTCCGCTGTGCTCAGCGAGACCGCCGGCAACCTCCAGGAGGAGATCGACCGGGCGTCGGCCAGCGGGGCTCTCGCCCAGCAGGCGAGCCGACTCGGGCTCGTCCGCGCCAACGAGCGGGCCCACATCGACCTCGTCAGCGGCAAGGTGACGGGTACGGCCCACCCGGCCACCAGAGCCCTGGCCCTCACCGTCGTGACGAGTCCGACACCCGTCGCCAGGCCCAGGCCGAAGCCGACCGCGACCCCGACACGGACGCCGACGAGTACGCCGACGGCGACCGTGGGCGCCACGCCGAGGACGCCGAACGCCACTGCTTCGGCCCCCGCCACGGGGACACTGGGGTCGAGCCCGACCGCGACCCCGACGTCCGACTCGAGCGCTCCTGAGCCGACACCCACCCAGACGCCGACCCAGACGACCACGAGGTGAACCGTGACCAACTCCCGCCGGTCAGCGGCCGGTCGTCCCGGGGTCCCGGTCCGATCTGAGGGCCGGAGCCCGTCTGGACCATCCGGAGACTCCGACCGGTCCGGGAGCCCCCACCGGGCGCCCGCTCCCCGTGGCGGGGGAGCGAGCGCGCGCTCCGGGGCCCCCGAGCGTGGACGGGTGGAGCGAGCGGCCCGTTCGGGCCGCGGAGCCACCCCCGGTCGAGGCGGAGCCACGGGGCGCGGGCCAGTGCGAGCGGCCATCCAGGGACGTCAGCCGACCACCGTGAAAGGTGCGCCGAAGGCCGCCTCCGTCGGCACGAAAGGGCGTGCTTCAGGGCGTACGCCCGGGCGCACGGCCGCGCGACGCCCGGAGCCGCCTCGGACGAGCCGCCGGCGCGCACCCGAGGGGTCGACGCAGCGACCGCGGTCGTCGTCGCTGGCGCCAGCCGGCCGGGGACCGGCTCCCAAGCGAGGTGCCGGCCCGAGGGGCCCGCGCCGACCCCGCCGCCTGCGGGTCTCGGCGGCCAACCCGCGCGGTCGGGCCCGGGCGATGTTCATCGCAGTCCTCTTCGTGTTCAGCCTCTTCGCGGCGCAGCTGCTGCGGATCCAGGCTTTCGACGCGTCCGCCACCCAAGCAGCTGCCCTGTCGAAGCGCTCGATCAAGATGCACACGCCGGCCATGCGCGGCCAGATCCTCGACACCAACGGCCAGGTGCTCGCCGACAGCGTCGAGCGCTTCACCGTGTCGGCGGACCCGGTGGCGATCCAGTGCTACGTCAAGGTCAAGGGTGAGTGCGGCTGGCAGGGCGTCTACCAGGCAGCGGCCGACCTGTCGCCGAGGCTCGGGCTCGACGTCGCCCGGCTCACCACGCTGTTCACCACCCCCGACACGCGATACGTCATCGTCGCGAAGGACGTGACCCCGGGCGAATGGCGTCAGATCCAGGCTCTCGGGGTGCCCGGGATCGCCGCCGAGCGGACGAGCAAGCGGCTCTACCCGACGTCCATGGCCCTCGGCCAGCTCGTCGGCTTCGTCAACCAGACCGACCAGACCGCCGCCGGCGGCATCGAGCTGATGCTGGACGGAACGCTCGCCGGCAAGGCCGGCACGACCGTGGCCGAGCGTGCACAGAACGGCGCCGTCATCCCCGGCTCCCAGCGAGTCGACCAGCCCGCACTCGACGGCCGCAACGTCAAGCTCACCATCGACTCCGACATCCAGTGGTACACGCAGAACGCGCTCGCCAAGCAGGTGACCGCGGTGAAGGCGGAGACCGGGACGGCCGTCGTGCTCGAGGTGGCGACGGGCAAGATCCGCGCAGCAGCGAGCTACCCGACGTTCGACCCGAACGACCTGTCCAAGGCCACGAAGGACAGTCTCCGGAACCACGCCTTCCAGGACGCTTTCGAGCCCGGCTCGACCGGGAAGCTCATGACGATGGCCGCGGCGCTCGAGCTCGGGGTCGTCACTCCCGACACGGGCGTGATCGTGCCCAACCGGCTGCCCCGGGCCGGAATGAAGTTCAAGGACCACGAGGACCACGAGACCGAGTCCATGACGGCAACCGGGGTGATCGCCAAGTCGTCCAACATCGGCACGATCCTCGTCGGCGAGCGGGTGCCGCCCGCCCAGATGGAGAAGACGTACCGCAGCTTCGGTGTCGGCCAGCGGACGGAGGTCGGCTTCGCCGGTGAGTCCAAGGGCGCGCTCGAGAAGTCGAGCAGCTGGAACGACCCACAGCGCTACACCGTGCTGTTCGGTCAGGGCTACGCCGTGACCGCGGTCCAGGCGGCCAGCGTGTTCGCGACCGTGGCGAACGGCGGTGTCCGGATGCCGCTCTCGCTCATCGAGGGCACCTACAACGACAGCGGCACGTTGGTCCCCGCACCGTCGGGGGCCGGGTCTCGCGTGATCTCGGTTCCGACCGCCACCCAGCTGAGCCGCATGCTCGAAGAGGTCACCGGCCAGGACGGGACGGCGAGCGATGCGCGGATCGAGGGCTACCGCGTCGCCGGCAAGACGGGAACGGCGGACCGCTACGACGAGCGGCTCAAGCGGTACAACGGGTTCACCGCGTCCTTCATCGGCTACGCCCCGGCGGAGCAGCCCAAGTATGTTGTGGCCGTGTTCATCCACAAGCCTCAGGCGGGGATGTTCGGCGGCGCGCTCGCCGGGCCGGTCTTCAACCAGGTGATGACCTACCTGCTCGAACGGGAGAACACCCCGCCGAGCACGCCGTCGGCCCTGGACTATCACGTGTGGGCCGACAAGCGTCTCTCGACCGATGATCCCGACGTGCTCAGCGATGCCCGAGCGCGTCGCGACGGCCTGTAAGTTGGGGTGACGTGCCACCTGACCTGATCCGGCCCTCGACGTCCGGCGTGTCCCTGCGTGCCCTCGCCGAGCTGAGCGGGGCCGCGGGCCCCGTTCCGGACCTGCGCGTCACCGGCGCGTCACTGGACAGCCGGACCGTTCTGCCGGGCGACCTCTATGCAGCCCTGCCGGGCTTCAACGTGCACGGTGCGCAGTTCAGCGCGGACGCGGTCCGCCTCGGCGCCGTCGCCGTCCTCACCGACGCTGCCGGCGCCGCGGTCATCCGTGGCCAGGCCGGTTCAGCGGACGCGGCCGGCGCCCCGCACGCCGCCGCTCCGGGGACCGAGGTGCCGCTGCTCGTCGTCGACGACCCGAGAGCGCGCCTGGGGCAGCTGGCCGCAGCGATCTACGGGGACCCCGGGGCGGACCTCACGATGGTCGGGATCACCGGCACCAACGGCAAGACGACCACCGCCTACCTGCTCGAGTCGGCCCTGCGTGCGCTCGGCTGCAGCACCGGGCTGATCGGCACCATCGAGACCCGGGTCGGCGAGGAGCGCCTCGACTCGTCCCACACGACCCCCGAGGCGACCGACGTGCACGCCCTTCTCGCGGTCATGCGCGAGCGGGGTGCGGACACCTGCGTCATGGAGGTGTCGAGCCACGCCCTCGACCTGCACCGGGTCGACGGAGTGGTCTACGACGTGGCGCTGTTCACCAACCTGTCCCAGGACCACCTCGACTACCACGGGTCGATGGAGGACTACTTCGCCGCAAAGGCCCGCCTGTTCACCCCGGAACGCTCGCTGTCCGGCGTCGTGTGCGTCGACGACGAATGGGGTCGTCGCCTCGTCGACCGGGCCACCGTGCCGGTGACGACCCTGACGACCCTGACGACCCTGCCGACCCTGCCGACCCCGACGAGCGAGCCCACCCCGACGAGCACCGGGGCGGAGGTCGACTGGTCGGTCGTCCCGCGCACCGGCGTCGCCGTCGACGGGGCCAGCGGCCAGCCTTTCCACCTCGTCCACCGGACCGGTGACCGATCGCTCTCGCTGGCATCTCACCTCCCCGGCGACTTCAACGTCGCCAACACCGCCATCGCCGCGGTGGCTCTGCTGTCCCTCGGCCACGAACCGGCACGGGTCGAGGCCGCGCTGGCGGTGCCTCCGACAGTGCCGGGACGCATGGAGGTCGTCGCTCCCGGTGGCACCACCGACCCCCGTTGCATCGTCGACTTCGCGCACACGCCGGACGCGATCGACGTCGCGCTGGCGGCCCTCCGGCCATCCACCCGTGGTCGCCTCATCGCCGTGCTCGGCGCCGGCGGTGACCGCGACCGCGGCAAGCGCGAGGCGATGGGCCGGGCTGCCGCGCGGCACGCAGACATCGTCGTGGTGACCGATGACAACCCGCGCTCGGAGGACCCGGCCGAGATCCGGCGCACCGTGCTGACCGGAGCCCGCAGCGCCGTCACGGACGGGTCCGGCGTGGCCCGCGAGATCATTGACGGCGGAGCGAGGTCGCACGCCATCACCGCGGCCATCGCGATGGCCCTCCGCGGGAGCTCCGGCTCGGACGGGGCCGATACCGTCGTCGTGCTCGGCAAGGGCCACGAGAAGGGACAGGAGGTCAACGGGGTGAAGCACCCGTTCGACGACCGGGAGGCCGTCCGGACGGCCCTGCGCGCCGCGGAAAGGACGATTCGTTGATTCCCCTCACACTCACCGAGATCCGCGACCTGACGCACGGCGAGGTCCACGGGTGTGACGACCCGGGGTCCGTCGTCGTCGACGGAGTGGTCACCACCGACTCACGCGACTGTGTCCCGGGCAGCCTCTACGTGGCGCGCCTCGGAGAGTTTGCCGACGGGCACGACTACGCACCCGCAGCGGTCGCCGCGGGAGCCGTGGCCGTGCTCGGCTCCCGCCCCGTCGAGGGGGTGGCGACGGTCGTCGTGGACGACGTGCAGACGGCCTTCGGGCAGGTCGCCCGAGGTGTGGTGGACTGCGCGCCCGAGCTGCGCATCGTGGGCATCACCGGATCGTCCGGCAAGACGAGCACCAAGGACCTGCTTGCCGCGGTGCTGTCGACCGCCGGCGAGACGGTGGCCCCGGTCAACTCGCTCAACGGCGAGATCGGCGTCCCGCTGACCGTGTGCCGGGTCACCCCCACGACGCGCTTCCTCGTGGCCGAGATGGGGGCCCGGGGGATCGGCCACATCGACTACCTCACCCGGATCGCGCCGCCCGACGTGGCCATCGTCCTCAACGTCGGGACGGCGCACGTCGGCGAGTTCGGGTCCCGGGCCAACATCGCCGCAGCGAAGTCCGAGCTCCCTCGCGCAGTCCGTCCGGGCGGACTGTCCATCCTCAACGCCGACGACCCGCTCGTCGCCGCCATGGCTGGGGGGCTCGCCTCACGGGTGCAGCTCGTCGGGCAATCGCCTGAGGCGGAGGTCCGCGCGGAGGCCACGATCCTCGATGAGCTGGGCAGAGCGGCATACGACCTCGTGACTCCGCACGGGCGCGCGCGAGTGTCCCTGCGGCTCAGCGGAGCCCACCACGTCGGCAACTCCTTGGCCGTCGCCGCGGCGGCGCTGGAGCTCGGCCTGCCGCTCGCCCAGGTGGCCGCGGCGCTGTCCGGGGCGGTCCCGGCGAGCCGTTGGCGGATGGAGATCACCGAACGCCCGGACGGCGTCGTCATCGTCAACGACGCCTACAACGCCAACCCCGACTCCATGCGGGCGGCCCTCGACGCGCTCGCCGCCATCGCCACGACGGGGGAGCGGTGGGCCGTCCTCGGCGAGATGCTCGAGCTGGGCTCGGACCGGGAGCGGGAGCACGCCGCCATCGGGTCGTATGCCGCTGGGCTGGGTATCGACCACGTCGTGGCCGTGGGCGACGGGGCTCGGGTCTACGACGCCCCCGACTGGGTGCCGGACGTCGACGCCGCCCACGACCACCTCGCGTCGCGCCTGCGGCCCGGGGACGTGGTTCTGCTGAAGTCGAGCCGAGACAGCGGGCTACGGTGGCTCGGTGACCGGCTCGCCGGCACCGGAGACTGGGCGACGCCCGACGACGATCCGCACGCACGACAGGAAGGGACGGTGGAGGAGTGAAGGGTGTCCTCGCGGCCGCCGCGTTCTCGCTGCTCTTCTCCCTCCTCGGAACTCCCCTCTTCATCAAGTTCCTGGTTCGGCGCAGCTACGGCCAGTTCGTCCGTGACGACGGCCCGACGACCCACCACACCAAGCGTGGTACGCCGACGATGGGCGGTGCGGTCATCCTCGCCTCGACGCTCGGGGCCTACGCCGTGGCGCACCTGGTCACGCTGACGCCGGTCACGGCGAGCGGGGTGCTCGTCCTCTTCCTCATGGCGGGGCTGGGCCTCGTGGGCTTCCTCGACGACTTCATCAAGATCTCCAAGCAACGCAGTCTGGGGCTCCGCTCGCGCGAGAAGCTCTTCGGGCAGACGCTCGTCGGGGTCATCTTCGCCGTCCTCGTGCTGCAGTTCCCCAACGACCAGTACCGGACCCCCGCGTCACCGTTCATCTCCTTCGTCCGCGACACGAACCTCAACCTGGCCTTCGCCGGGACGCTCGTGGGGATGCTCCTCTTCGTCATCTGGGCCAACCTCATGATCGCCGGGACCTCCAACGGGGTGAACCTCACCGACGGCCTCGACGGCCTGGCGACCGGGGTCTCCACAATGGTCTTCGGCGCCTACGTCCTCATCAGCCTCTGGACCTTCAACCAGAACTGCCAGATCAACCCCGGCATCAAGTGCTACGAGGTCCGCGACTCCCACGACCTCGCCCTCGTCGCCGCGGCGGGGATGGGCGCCTGCTTCGGGTTCCTCTGGTGGAACGCGACCCCGGCGAAGATCTTCATGGGCGACACCGGGTCGCTGGCCCTCGGGGGCGCCCTCGCAGGCCTGGCCATCACGACCCGCACCCAGCTGCTCATCGTCATCCTCGGGGGCCTCTTCGTCCTCGAGACCCTTTCGGTGATGGCCCAGGTGATCTCCTTCAAGACCACCGGCAAACGTGTCCTGCGGATGGCCCCGCTCCACCATCACTTCGAGATGGTCGGCTGGCACGAGGTGACCGTCGTCGTTCGGTTCTGGATCATCGCAGGGCTCTTCGTGGCCTTCGGTCTCGGTATCTTCTACGCGGAGTGGGTGGTGGGCACGCAATGACCTTCGATCCTGCCTACGAGCCACGTCCGGGGCTGACGCACCGGGACGCGGACTGGTCCGGGCTCCGCGTGCTCGTCGTCGGCCTCGGCATCTCGGGGTTCGCGGCGGCCGACGCGCTCGCCGAACGTGGCGCCGCGGTCACCGCCGTGTCGAGGGACGTCACCGACGTGATCACCGAGCGGGCCACGATCCTCGACATCCTGGGCGTCGACGTCCGACTCGGCGCGGAGCACGTCCACGAGCCGCCCGACGACGTCGAGCTGATCATCACCTCGCCCGGGGTGCCGCCCCATGACCCGCTCATGCTGGCCGCCGCGACCCGAGGTCTGCCCGTCTGGGGTGAAGTCGAGCTCGCCTGGCGGATGCGGCCGCTCGAGGGCGCGGCCCCCTGGCTGACCGTGACCGGCACCAACGGCAAGACGACGACCGTCAACATGCTCGCGTCGATCCTGCGCGCTTCCGGCCTGCGTGCCACCTCTGCCGGCAACGTCGGCACCCCGATTCTCGAGGCCGTCCTGCACCCCGAGCCCTACGACGTGCTGGCCGTCGAGCTCTCCAGCTTCCAGCTGCACTGGCAGCGCTCGATCTCGGCGGTGGCCTCCGCGGTGCTCAACGTGGCCCCGGACCACCTCGACTGGCACGGCTCCTACGCCGAGTACCTGCGAGCCAAGGGCAAGATCTACGACAACACCCACCTGGCCTGCGTCTACAACGTGGCCGACATCCAGACCGAGCAGCTGGTGATGGAGGCTGAGGTGGTCGAGGGGTGCCGCGCGGTCGGCTTCACGACCGGAATCCCCGCCCCCTCGATGATCGGCGTCGTCGACGACGTGCTCGCCGACCGCGCCTTCGTCGAGCAGCGCCAACGGTCGGCGGCTGAGCTCTGCACGCTCGACGACCTCCGTGGGGACGCGCCCTCAGTCGCCCCGCACTACCTTGCGAACGCACTGGCGGCTGCTGCCCTCGCCCGCGCCTACGGGGTCGGCCCGCTCGCCGTTCGCGACGGCCTGCGCGCCTTCCGACCCGACCGGCATCGGATCGCAGAGGTGGCCACCGTGCGCGGTGTGCGCTGGGTCAACGACTCCAAGGCCACCAACACCCACGCGGCCGCGGCGGCTCTCACCTCCTTCGACAGTGTCGTGTGGATCGCCGGTGGGTTGCTCAAGGGCGCAGACGTGGACAGCCTCGTCGAGGAGGTGGCATCGCGGCTTCGTGGCGTCGTGCTCATCGGGGCAGACCGGGCCCGCATCGCGGAGGCGCTGGCCCGACACGCGCCCGATGTTCCCGTCATCGACCTCCCGTCCACCGACACTGGGGTCATGGACCTCGTCGTCACCCATGCTGCGCGCCTGGCGCACCCAGGGGACGTCGTCCTGCTTGCGCCGGCTGCCGCCTCGATGGACATGTTCACCAACTACGGCGCGCGCGGCGACGCCTTCGAGGATGCGGTGCGGCGCCACTTGGAGGCGAGCGGGGGAGACCTGTGAGCTCCGTCTCGGCTCGGCAGCGTGGGACTTCCGATTCCAAGACGCCCGCAGGGTCGCGGGCCAGCTCCACGGCCCCACCCCGCGCCCGACGGGCTCGCGCCCGCGTCTCGTCCGCCGACTCCTCCGGTGGCCCTCCGATCCTTCACTTCGGCAAGCTCGAGTCGCCGCTGACGACGTACTACCTGCTCCTCGGCGTGACGACGACTCTCGTCGTCTTCGGCCTGATCATGGTCTTCTCGGCGTCCAGCGTGGAATCCCTGCTCGCCAAGGAGGCCTCCTACACCGTCTTCGCCAAGCAGCTCCTCTTCGCCGCGATCGGGGCGGTCGTGGCGACCTGGGCTGCCCGGTGGCCCGTCCGGTGGTGGCGTCGCATCGCCTGGTCGGCGCTGATCGGGGCAGTGGCCCTCCAGGCGGCCGTGTTCGTGCCGGGTCTCGGAGTCGCGAAGGGGGGCAACCTCAACTGGCTCGCGATCGGGCCGGTCCAGGTCCAGCCGTCCGAGTTCGCCAAGCTCGCCCTCGTCCTGACCGGGGGCGCCATCTACGCGAACAAGGGAAGTCTGGTCGGCCACTGGTTGCACGCCGTCCTGCCCTTCGTCCTGCCGATCTCTGCGGTGGTGCTCGCGCTCGTCCTCGCCGGGCAGGACCTCGGGACGGGACTCGTCATGGGTCTCATCGTCACCGGAGTGCTGTTCGTCGCAGGCGCGCCCAAACGGCTCTTCATCGTCGGCGGCCTGGCCGTCGTCGCCGGCATCGCCTATCTCGTCGGAACGAGCAGCAACCGCATGAGCCGGATCAGCAACTGGCTCGACCCCGCGTGCCAGTCGGATCCCGACAGCTGGTGCGGCCAGTCGGTCCACGGGATGTACGCGCTCGCCGACGGCGGCTGGTGGGGTGTGGGCCTGGGCGGGTCGAAGGAGAAGTGGAAGTGGCTGTCCGAGGCGCACAACGACTTCATCTTCGCCATCATCGGCGAGGAGCTTGGGCTGCCCGGGACGCTCCTCGTCCTCGTCCTGTTCGGCCTGTTGGCCTGGGCCTGCTATCGCCTCGTCACCCGCACCCAGGACCGCTTCGTCCGGGTCGCCTCCGCTGGAGTGATGGTGTGGCTGATCGGTCAGGCGACGATCAACATCGGTTCGGTCATCGGCCTGCTGCCCGTCGTCGGCGTGCCGCTGCCCTTGGTCTCGGCCGGGGGCTCCTCGCTCGTCACGACGCTTCTCGCACTCGGGATGCTGCTGTCCTTCGCCCGGAACGAGCCGGGTTGCCGAGCCCTTCTCGATGCGCGTCCGAGCGTGATCAAGCGCACGCTCAGTGTCCTGCCCTCGCGTCTCCCGTCTCGTCCTGCCCGTTTGAGAAGTCGGTGATCCTCGTGCCCTCGCCCACCTCCGTCCTGCTCGCCGGGGGAGGCAGTGCCGGCCATGTGTCGCCGCTGCTCGCCCTCGCTGACGCACTGGTCCGGCGCCACCCGGACCTCGTCGTGACGGCCCTGGGCACCCGGGTCGGGCTCGAGGCCCGCCTGGTGCCCGCCCGAGGGTTGGACCTGAGATTCGTTCCCAAGGTCCCCCTGCCACGCCGGCCCAGTGCCGACCTGCTCAGGCTGCCGGGCCGGCTCCGGGAGGCGGTCGAGGCTGCCGGGAAGGCCATCGACGACACCGCTGCTGAGGTCGTCGTCGGCTTCGGCGGCTACGTGAGCACTCCGGCCTACCTCGCTGCCCGGCGGCGTCACGTTCCGATCGTGATCCACGAGCAGAACGCCCGCCCGGGCCTCGCCAACCGCCTGGGCTCGCACTGGACCCCGTTCGTCGCGACGACCTTCCCCGCCACCCGGCTTCGGGGCGCCCGGCGGATCGGCATGCCGCTGCGACGCGAGATCACCCACCTCGACCGCGCGGCGAGCCGGCTGGGCGCGCGCGAGCACTTCGGGCTCGAGCCGGACCGCGCCACGGTCCTCGTGACCGGTGGCTCGCTCGGCGCCAAGCGGCTCAACGACGCCTTCGCCGGCTCCTCGACGGCGCTCAGCCGAGCCGGCGTCCAGGTGCTCCATGTCACGGGGCTCGACAAGGACTTCACCCCTGAGACGCCCCGGGCAGGCGCCGCCTACGTCGTCGTGCCCTACATCGACCGCATGGAGCTTGCCTACGCCGCAGCTGATCTCGTCGTGGCCCGCGCCGGAGCCAACACGGTGACGGAGCTCACCGCGGTGGGTCTTCCCGCCGTCTACGTACCTCTGCCCATCGGGAACGGTGAGCAGCGCCGCAACGCCGCCGACGTCGTGGCGGCAGGTGGGGGGATCCTCGTCGACGATGCGCAGCTGACGTCCGAGTGGGTGGAGACGCAACTCATCCCCCTCGCTCACGACAGCGAGCGGCTGGCGAGCATGGCCCGGGCCGCTGCCGGCCTCGGTGAGCGGGCAGCCGACGAGGCCCTGGCCGACCTCGTCGACGAAGCATGGAGGTCCCGCCGATGAGCCAGGTACCTTCAGTCGATCACCCTTTCGCCCGAGCACGATTCGACTTCGCCGCTCCGCTCCCACGAGCTGAGGAACTGGGGTCGGTGCACTTCCTCGGCATCGGCGGCGCGGGCATGTCCGGGGTGGCCCGGATCATGCTGGCTCGTGGGGTTCCCGTCTCGGGCAGCGATGCCAAGGACGTCCCCGTCCTCAAGGCCCTCGCCAGTGAAGGGGCCAGGGTCTGGGTCGGATTCGAGGAGTCGCACCAGGAGGGCGCCCAGACGATCGTCATGTCGTCGTCGATCCGGGACGACAACGTCGAGCTGCGTGCTGCTCGAGCCCGGGGTGCGAGGGTCCTCCACCGTTCCCAGGGCCTGGGCAGCCTGATGCACGGGCAGCGTCGCGTGGCCGTGGCCGGAGCCAACGGCAAGACGACGACGACCTCGCTCCTGACCGTCGCCCTCCAGGGATGTGGCCTGGACCCCTCGTTCGCCGTGGGCGGGGAGCTCGCCCGTCACGGCACCAATGCCCACCGAGGTGCCGACGACATCTTCGTCGTCGAAGCAGACGAGAGCGATGGCTCGTTCATCGTCTACCGTCCCGAGATCGCGATCGTGACGAACGTGCAGCCCGACCACCTGGACTTCTACGGCAGCTTCGCTGTGGTTCAGGCGGCCTACGAGGCTCTCGTCGCGACGATCCAGCCCGGCGGGCTGCTCGTGACGTGCGCTGATGATGCCGGGTCACGGGCTCTCGCGGAGCGTGCCACCGCACGGGGAACCCGCGTCCTGACCTACGGCTTCAGGCCTGATGCCGACGTGGCTCTCGGGGACCATCGGCAGGATGGGCTGACCAGCGGGGCAACGGTGCTCGATGAGGGGGTGCGTCGGCTGCTGACCCTGGGCATTCCGGGTCGACACAACGCCCTCAACGCCGTGGCGGCCTACACCGCTGCGGTCCACGGACTGGGCCAGCAGCCCGACCATGTGCTGGCCGGCCTCGCGTCCTTCACCGGCACGCGCCGCCGCTTCGAGCCGAAGGGTGAGGCTGCCGGCGTCGTCGTCGTCGACGACTACGCCCACAACGCCGGCAAGGTCGCAGCGGTGGTCGAGACCGCGAGCCAGCTGGTCGAGCGACCCGGTCGACTCATCGTCGTCTTCCAGCCGCACCTCTACAGCCGGACGCGCGACTTCGCAGTGGAGCTCGGTCGGGGTCTCGCGCCTGCGGACGTCGTCATCGTCATGGACGTGTACGCGGCGCGCGAGGACCCAGTCCCGGGCGTGTCGGGCGAGCTGGTCGCCGACGCAGTGCGGAGGACCGGTCGAGGGTCCGAGGTCCACTACGTGCCGTCATGGTCCCAGGTGCCCAGTGTCGTCGCCCAGCTTGCGCGCGCGGGCGACCTGGTCCTCACGGTGGGTGCGGGCGACGTCACCATGATCGGTCCGGAGGTCCTTCGGCTCCTGAGCGCGGAGCCCCGATGAGGCTGCTCACCCGGGCCCGGGCGACGGACGACGCCGGCACGGGCCTGTCCTCTGCCCGGGCCCGCTTCGAGCGGCGCGCCGCTCGTGCACGCCGTCGCCCGTGGCTCCTGGCTCTGCTGGTGACGTCGGCGTTGGCGGCCCTCGGCGTGGTTGTCTGGCTGGGCTGGTTCAGCTCGCTTCTGCTTGCCGACCGGGTCGAGGTCCAAGGTGTCTCTGCGGCGCAGGCCAAGGTGGTCCGGCAGGTCGCCGCCCTGCCTCTGGACGTGCCTCTCCTGAGCGTGGACACCACCGCGGCGGAGGGGAGGCTGGAGCGGGACCGCCGGTGGGTGGATGTCTCGGTCTCCCGCCGCCTGCCACACACTCTCGTCGTCGAGGTCACTCCTCGCGTCGCGGTGCTCGGCGTTCGCCTCGGCTCCGGACAGGTGGAGCTCTACGACCTCGAGGGAGTGGCGTTTCGGACCGTCGACCAGCCGCCTGCCTCAGTTCCGGTTGTCTCCGCGGCGGGAGGGGGAGCGAGCGTGGACGGCATCAGGGCGGTGGTCCAGGCGCTCTCGGCCCTCGACCCTCGCCTCCGGAAGGGCGTCCTCGACGTCTCTCTCTCGGGCGGAGACCGCGTCACCTTCCGGGTCGAGGTGGCCGGCGGCGTCCGGACGGTGCTCTGGGGTGGGCCGGGTGACGCCGCCACCAAGGCCAAGCTGGTCGCCATCCTCGTCGAGGAGCCCGGTCAGACGATCGACGTCACCGTTCCGGACGCGCCCGTGACCCGGTGACGTTGTCGGGCAGCGTGGGACGGTGACGGGTCAGCCGGTGGAACCGTGGCAGTCGCCTTGGTGGAGTCACCGGTGACATCGGCTCGTGAGAATGGCGCGTGACAATCGCCCGGCGACACGCCGGGGCGTGGGTTGAACCACCTTCGCCCACGGCATACCGTCGGGGCACAGGCTCGTGACCAAACCGTAACCTTTAGGTCGACGTTTAAGGTTTCCCCGGATGCGGGCACGCCCGTCCAGACCACAGCCCAGCACACGCAGCACCCTGCAACACCACCCAGGAAGGCCCACTCCCGTGGCATCAGCACCGCAGAACTACTTGGCCGTCATCAAGGTCGTCGGCATCGGCGGCGGTGGGGTCAATGCCATCAACCGCATGATCGAGGTCGGCCTCAAGGGTGTCGAGTTCATCGCCATCAACACCGATGCGCAGGCGCTGCTCATGAGTGACGCCGACGTCAAGCTCGACGTCGGGCGTGAGCTGACGCGCGGACTCGGGGCGGGCGCCGACCCTGAGGTGGGCAAGAAGGCCGCCGAGGACCACGCCGAAGAGATCGAGGAAGTCCTCAAGGGTGCCGACATGGTGTTCGTCACCGCCGGCGAGGGCGGTGGCACCGGCACCGGCGGCGCCCCTGTCGTGGCCCGGATCGCCCGCGGGCTGGGGGCCCTGACGATCGGCGTCGTGACCCGCCCCTTCACCTTCGAGGGCCGTCGGCGGGCGAACCAGGCCGAGGCCGGGATCGGGTCACTCCGCGAGGACGTGGACACCCTGATCGTCATTCCCAACGACCGTCTCCTGTCCATCAGCGACCGGAGCGTGTCGATGATGGACGCCTTCCGATCCGCGGATCAGGTGCTGCTCTCCGGCGTGCAGGGGATCACCGACCTCATCACGACCCCGGGTCTGATCAACCTCGACTTCGCCGACGTGAAGTCGGTCATGCAGGGTGCCGGCTCAGCCCTGATGGGCATCGGCTCGGCTCGCGGTGAGGACCGAGCGGTCCAGGCGGCCGAGCTCGCCATCAGCTCCCCGCTTCTCGAAGCCTCCATCGACGGTGCCCACGGCGTGCTGCTCTCCGTCCAGGGCGGCAGCGACCTCGGCCTCTTCGAGATCAACGAGGCAGCCCGCCTGGTCCAGGAGGCGGCCCACCCGGAAGCCAACATCATCTTCGGCGCGGTCATCGACGACGCACTCGGCGACGAGGTGCGCGTCACGGTGATCGCGGCCGGCTTCGACAGCGGCGGCCCGACGAAGCGTCAGGACGACCGTGCCCTCGGGCACATCGTCGGCCACCGCTCGGGCGCCGGACCGGTGCAGAACAACCACGCCCCGGCCGTCGCGCACGCCGCCCCGTCGCATTCGCTCCAGGCACCAGCGCAGTCGGCACCGACGGGGGGCCAGGCTCCTGCGCACGCCTCGGCGGCAGCGGCAGGGCACGGAACGGGCCAGGGGCAGGCTCACCCTCAGGTTCAGGTTGCGGCCCAGCAGGGTGGCCCGTCGGCCAGCCATGCGCCGTCCGAGCCCTCGCCGTCCGGACCGCCGTCGCAGCAGTTGCCCACCCAGCAGCCCTCCCGTCCCGCTCAGCCACCGCGGCAGGTGACGTTCGAGGAGAACGACGACCTGGACGTCCCTGACTTCCTCAAGTGACCTCGGTGCGGCCCTGACCCATGGTCTGGTTCCGCACCCGTCGGTGGATACCTTCTGCCAGCCGGCCCCGTCCGTGGCGCGACGTGGCGGCAACGGCCCAGCGGGATAGGTTTGGGCGGTGTTCTACTGGCGATCCACCATTCCCGGCGCTGACGCACGGCGCTGGGTCGACGTGGCCTTCACGGGGCGATCAGCCGGGCGGGGAGAGGGGCCCTACGCCGGGCTGAACCTCGGCGGCCAGGTCGGTGACGACGTTGCTGCCGTGGAGCAGAACTGCGCGGCTCTGGCCGCCTCCCTGGATCTCCCGCGGGAGCGGCTCGTGTTTCTGAACCAGATCCACGGCACGGACGTCGTCGCGGCCCACGGTCCGTGGCAAGGTCAGCCCCCGGAGGCCGACGCGGTCGTCTCGAGCGCTCCCGGACTGGCCCTGGTGGTGCTGGTCGCCGACTGTGTCCCCGTCCTGCTCCATGACGTGCAGGCCGGCGTGGTGGGGGCCGTGCATGCAGGGCGCCCCGGGATGCTATCTGGCATCGTTCCCCGAGCCGTTGAAGCCATGCGGACCCTGGGCGCGGACCGGGTCACCGCGGTGGTGGGTCCCTCGGTGTGCGGGCGGTGCTATGAGGTTCCCGGTGAGATGGTGCACCAGGCCGCGTCAGTGGCGCCCAGCTCCGTCACCACGTCGTGGTCGGGGACTCCTGCCATCGACGTGGCTGCCGGGGTGGTCGAGCAGCTCACCCGACTCGACGTCACGGTCGAGCGGGTGGATGGCTGTACGCGCGAGTCCGAGGACCTGTACTCCTACCGTCGGGACCACACGACCGGCCGGTTCGCGGGCGTCGTCGTCCTACGAGATCAGGCGGACCGGTGAGCGCGGGGACTGTGCAGGACCGTCGGCTCGAGCTGGCCCGCCGCCTCGCGGCCGTTCGCGAGCGCATCAACGCGGCGTGTGCCGACGCTGGTCGGGACCCGGGGGAAGTCACCCTCGTCGTCGTGACGAAGTTCTTTCCCGCGAGCGATGTCCTCCTGCTCCATGACCTCGGTGTCCGGGCCATCGGCGAGAACAAGGACCAGGAGGCGGGCCCCAAGGTCGGGCAGGTCCGGGAGGCACTGCCGCCTGGCTCCGACCTCGAGGTTCACTTCGTGGGGCGGCTCCAGTCCAACAAGGCCCGGCACGTGGCCGGCTATGCCGACGTGGTCCACTCCCTCGACCGGAGGAAGCTCCTGGACGGGCTCGATGCCGGGGCACTCGACCGCGGCCGGCCCCTGGGCGTGCTCATCCAGGTCAGCCTCGACGGGGACACCTCGCGCGGGGGTGCCCTCCCCGAGCAGGTCCCCGATCTGGGAGCTGCCGTCGCGCAACGTGCAGGGCTCGTCCTCAAGGGGGTCATGGCGGTTGCCCCCCTCGGAGCCGACCCGGACGTCGCCTTCGCCTCGCTGAGGAGGGTGGCGACCGACCTCCAAGCGCTGCACCCAACGGCCGACTGGGTGTCCGCGGGGATGAGTGGTGATCTCGAGGCCGCGGTTCGTCACGGAGCGACACACCTGCGTGTCGGAACCGCAATCCTCGGATCCCGCCCGTCACTTCTGTAACGTCAACGGCAACCGCATCCGAACGTTTGGGAGTTGGCATGGCAGGGGCACTGCGCAAGACGATGGTGTACCTGGGACTCAGCGAAGAGGACCCGCGTCACGATCGCTATGAGGACTACGACGCCTACGACGACCCCGACCGCTTCGAGGCCGAGTCGGAGCACACCGCTGCGGTGACCCCGTTGCCGACGAAGCGACCCGTCGCTGCCGTCGTCCGAGACGCGGAGGTGCATACCCTCAACCGGATCACCACGATCCACCCTCGGACCTACAACGAGGCGAAGAACATCGGCGAGTGGTTCCGCGACCAGGTGCCCGTGATCATGAACCTCAGTGACATGGATGATGCAGACGCGAAGCGGCTCGTCGACTTCGCCGCAGGTCTCGTCTTCGGCCTGCACGGCACCATCGAGCGAGTGACGTCCAAGGTCTTCCTGCTGTCCCCGGCACACGTCGAGATCTCCGCGGACGAGCCCGACGCGGCGACCACGCCGGCCACTCGCGGCTTCTTCAACCAGAGCTGAGCAGCCCCATCCGCCAGCGCATCCAGGTCGGTCCCTGCTGCCATCGACGGGGCCGATTTCTGGCGTGGCCCCCTCATCAGGGACACTGACCACCATGGACGTGATCTGGACCATCTATGGAGTGGCGGTCTTCACCTTCTTCATCGCTCTCATCGCCCGCTTCGTGCTCGAGTGGGTCCAAGTGCTGTCGCGCTCATGGCGACCGAGTGGTCTCGTCCTCGTTCTCGCGGAGGGGGTCTACACGGTGACGGACCCGCCGTTGAAGGCGCTGCGCAAGGTCATCCCGTCACCGACCCTCGGTGGCGTTCGGCTCGACCTGAGCTTCTTGGTGCTGATGCTCTTGACCTCGTTCGCCCTCAACCTGCCCGCCTTCTTCTGACCTGGGTTCTGACGCGTGGCGAGGAGTGGGACGGGGGTGCAGAGGGTCGGCCGCGGGCCTGATCCGGCCCCCGCGGTCCGGCGGAGATGACCACCTGCAGCGCGGACCCCTCTGTGGGTGGCATCATGTGCCTTTGGGCCGTGACCTGTTCGTTAGATAAGTTGGGCCCTGACCATTACGTCTGTATCGAGGTGACACATGGCGCTTACGCCGGAGCAGGTGCTGAACAAGCATTTCCAAACCACGCAGTTCCGACGTGGTTATGAGGAGCGGGACGTCGATGACTTCCTCGACGAGATCGTTGCGGAGATGCGTTCTCTCATCGAGCAGCGTGACGACTACCTGAAGCAGCTCAACGACTGCCGAGCGAGCAAGAACCAACCGGCCGTCCGGAGCGACGGTCCCACCCAGGCGATGCCGCCGGTGGCCCGGCCGGGCGACGACGCGAAGCTCGGGGCGCTGACCGCGAAGATCCAGGACGCAGAGCGGGCCTTCAAGGCCGCCTCCGACCGGGCCGCCAAGGCCAAGGCGGAGGCTGACGCGGCTGAGCGCGCCGCGCGGGAGCGGATCGAGCGGGCGAAGGCTGACGCCGAGCGCGCGGAGGCGGCGGCGCGCGCCGCCGTCGACGAGAAGGGCCTGAACGACGCGCAGGCCAAGCTCAACACCCTCACCTCGCAGGTTGCCGAGGCCGAGTCGAAGCTGGCCAAGGCGCGCGAGCAGACGCGCGTTGCGGAGGAGGCGGCGCGCGCGGCGGAGCAGCGGGCCACCAGTGTGCGGAGCGAGGCTCAGAGCGCGCCGGCCAACACCGCGGGCGCTGATGCGGCTGGTGTCATCGCGCTCGCTCAGCGCCTGCACGACGAGCACGTGGCAGCCGGTGAGGCTCGCCGCACCCACCTCGTCAGTGAGGCCGAGGCCCGTCACCGGGAGCTGTTGAGCACGGGTCAGAGCAAGTACGACGAGCTCGTGTCCACCGGCCAGGCCAAGCACGAGGAGGCGGCCCGCAAGGCCGCGGAGATGACGGCGACGGCGACGGCCCAGCGTGACCGGCTGCTGGCGGAGGCCACCGCCCAGCGCGACCAGATGCTGGCTGAGGCGACAGCCAAGCGGGACGACATGCTCACGGAGGCCCGTGAGCGGTCGACCGGCATGGTCGCCGAGGCCCAGCAGAAGAAGGCCGCGGTGCTCGAGGACCTCGAGCGTCAGAAGAGCCTGCTGGACCGGAAGATCGACGAGCTCCGCGGCTTCGAGCGCAACTACCGGACGAACCTCAAGTCCTACATCGAGGGACAGCTCCACGACCTGGACGGGAGCGTCCAGGACGCGGCCAAGAGCGCCAGCGCCCAAGGCTGATCCGGGGCCCACACCCCACCTTCACCTCGACTGCACGACGGCCGTCCGGCTCGCCCGGGCGGCCTTTCGTGTGCACTGGGGGGTGCCAGTCGTCTCGTGGGACGGACCGCTCGCCTTTCTTGGGCGTTTCGCGTTTGTCTGTGGGCGCTTTGACGCCTATTGTCAGCGGCACTTGTCAAGGTGGACGGCCCCAGGGACGGAGGACCCATGGCAGCACCCAAGGCGGCGTCAGCACGGACCCGGGCCGCGGCGACCCCGGGGTCGACGGCGGCCCGTGCTCGAAAGGCGGCTGTGGTGAATGCACCGGACAAGAAGGCGACGGCGGTGACACCGACGACGGCCGCAGTCACGACGAGCAAGGCCCCGGCCAGCAAGACCGCGACGAGCAAGACCGCGACGAGCAAGACGCCCACCACGAAGGCGCCGGCCAGCAAGACCGCGACGAGCAAGGCCCCGGCCAGCAGGACCGCGACCAGAAAGGCCGCGACCAGAAAGGCCACGACCAAGGCCGTGGCCAGTAAGACCGCGACGACCAAAGCGGCGATGACCAAGGCCGCGACGGTGAAGAGCTCCCGTTCGGAAACAGCGGCGCCCAGACCGTCCACACCAACGAAGAAGGCAGCATCCGTGAAGAGCAGCACCAGGTCCGGGGCGACGTCCGCGGCGAAGTCGTCCTCCGCCTCGCGGTCGGGCAGGCTCGCCGAGCGCTTGCGCGTCAAGGACGACGAGAGCCCGTGGAGCGACGCCGAGATCAAGGAGGTCCGGGCCATCCTCCTCGAGGAGATCGAGGTGCACCGTCAGGAGGTGCAGGTCGCGGAGCAGGAGCTCGACGACCTCCTGCGAGCCTCGACGGACGGCGCCGGGGACGACCAGGCCGACGCGGGGTCGAAGACCGCCGAGCGGGTCCACGAGATCGCCCTGGCCGCCAACTCCCGAGCGGGCTTGGCCCAGGCCGAGCACGCCCTCGAGCAGCTCGAGGCGGGGACCTACGGAATCTGCGAGAACTGCGGCAACCCGATCGGCAAACTTCGACTCCAGGCCCGTCCTCGTGCGACCCTGTGCATGACATGCCAGGAGAAGCAGGACCGCCACTGACCCCCAGCGAGACACCGTCGACGCCCCCAGCGGGCGTCGATGCCGTGTCCGAGCCCCGACCTCCGACCCGCCCGCTGCCAACCGAGCCAGGAGCGACGCCAACGACCGTGGAGCACGACGAGCGACGTGAGCGTCCGCCCGCCGGCCGCCGCAGACGGCTGTTCGCCCTCCTCGTCGTCGTGGCCGTGCTCGCCTACGCGAGTGACCAGCTGACCAAGCTCGTGGCCTTGGCGACGCTCGCCGACGGCCGGCCGCGTCCCTTCCTCGGTGACGTCATCCAGCTCAGGCTGATCGGCAACCCGGGTGCGGCGCTGTCGCTGGGGGCGGGCAACACGTGGGTGATGACCCTCATCGCGGCGGTTGTCCTCGTCGCGATCGCGTATGTCGCCAAGGACCTCGGCTCGAGGGCCTGGGCGCTGTCACTGGGCCTCCTGCTCGGCAGTGCGCTGGGCAACCTCACCGACCGGTTCGTCCGTCCTCCCGGCGGGGGTGAGGGCCACGTCGTCGACTTCCTCGACTACAACGGCTGGTTCATCGGGAATGTCGCTGACATCTGGATCGTCGGGGCCGCCGGCTTGATCGTCGTCCTGGCGCTGCTCGGGATCGGTGTGGACGGCCGCCGGGAGACGAAGCACCGCAGGGCGATGCACGAGAACGAGGACCTGACCGATGACTGAGCTCCGTACCGTTCTCGTTCCCGACGGCTTGGCGGGAGAACGGGTCGACGCCGGCGTCGCCCGCCTCTTCGGGCTCTCGCGCACGCGCGCCGCCGACCTCGCGGGGGAGGGGCTCGTGGTCGTGGACGGCAAGGTCGTCGGCAAGTCGGACCGGCTCGCACCCGGCTCCATGCTCGAGGTGTCGCTCCCCGGGGCGGACCAGAGGCCGGCCGTGCGCGTCGTGGCGGAGCCGGTTCCGGGGATGCGGATCATCCATGACGACGACGACATCGTCGTCGTCGACAAGCCGGTCGGGGTCGCAGCGCACCCCAGTGTGGGCTGGAGCGGCCCCGACGTCGTCGGCGGGCTAGCCGCGGCTGGTTACCGGATCTCGACGTCGGGCGCACCGGAGCGGCAGGGGATCGTCAGCCGGCTCGACGTCGGGACGAGCGGCCTGATGGTCGTGGCCAAGAGCGAGTACGCCTACTCACAGCTCAAGCAGGCCTTCCGGACCCGGGCGGTGGACAAGAACTACCACGCGCTCGTCCAGGGCCTGCCGGACCCGCTCGTGGGGACGGTCGATGCCCCGATCGGCCGACACCCCGGTCACGACTTCAAGTTCGCCGTGATGCGCAACGGAAAGCCGTCCGTGACCCACTACGAGGTGATCGAGGCGTTCCGGCACGCGAGCCTGCTCGACATCCACCTGGAGACCGGTCGCACCCACCAGATCCGGGTGCACATGGCCGCGATCAAGCACCCGTGCTGTGGTGACCCGCTCTACGGGGCCGACCCGACGCTGGCCAGGAAGCTCGGTCTGGACCGGCAGTGGCTGCACGCGGTCGGCCTGGGGTTCGAGCACCCGGGCACGGGCGCCTACGTCCACTTCGAGAGCGAGTACCCGGAGGACCTGCAGCGGGCTCTGGACGTCGTCGCCACCTTCTGAACCTTCACCCTCAGCCTGAGGGAGAAGGTTGCGTCCGAGCCGTCATCAGCCCGTATGCCGCTGGGCTCGCACCCACTGGCGCGCTGGCTTTGCGACGGGGGCGGGGTCGGCCACGTGCACGAGAACCGAGCCCAGCGGCATCCGGTCACCGGCATCGCGCGGCAGGGCACCCGCGACACGGCACGCGACACGCCGAACGGCGTCGGTGGGCAGGCTTAGACTCAACCCCGATGTCGACCCAATCCGCTCCGAGACCTGACCAGAGCTTCGTGCACCTGCACGTGCACACGGAGTACTCGATGCTCGACGGAGCGGCCCGGATCGGCGACCTCTTCACGGAGGCGGCTCGGATGGGCATGCCGGCTCTGGCCACCACCGACCACGGCTACGTCTTCGGCGCCTACGAGTTCTGGAAGAAGGCCAAGGGCACCGGTGTCAAGCCGATCATCGGGGTGGAGGCCTACATCACCCCGGGCACCCACCGCACCGACCGAACCAAGGTCAGCTGGGGCGACGGTGGTCGCGACGACGTCTCGGGCAGTGGCGCCTACACCCACATGACGATGCTCGCCGAGAACAACGACGGCATGCACAACCTCTTCCGGATGAGCTCCATCGCCAGCCTGGACCAGGTGTACACGAAGTGGCCCCGCATCGACCGGGAGCTGCTCGGCTCCTACGGCAAGGGCCTCATCGTCACGACCGGGTGCCCCTCGAGCGAGATCCAGACCAAGCTGCGCTTCGGGATGTACGACGCGGCCCGCGAGGTCGCCGGGGAGCTGCGCGACATCTTCGGCCGGGACAACGTGTTCGTCGAGCTGATGGACCACGGCCTCGACATCGAGCGACGCACGCAGCGCGAGCTGATCCGCCTCGCGCGGGATCTCGGCCTGCCCCTCCTGGCGACGAACGACCTGCACTACACCCGGGCCGAGGACGCCAAGGCCCACGCCGCCCTCCTGTGCGTCCAGTCCGGTTCGACCCTGATGGACCCCAACCGGTTCAAGTTCGACGCCGAGGACTTCTACCTCAAGTCGGCTCAGGAGATGCGCCAGCTGTGGCGCGAGCTGCCCGAGGCGTGTGACAACACCCTGCTCGTCGCCGAGCGGTGCGAGGTCTCCTTCACGGAGGGGGAGGGGCGCTTCATGCCGCGCTTCCCCGTGCCCGAGGGCGAGGACGAGACGTCGTGGTTCATCAAGGAGGTCGAGACCGGGCTCCAGCGCCGGTTCCCCGAGGGCGTCCCGGACTACGCGCGCAAGCAGGCGGCCTTCGAGGAGGACGTCATCGTCTCGAAGGGCTATTCGGGCTACTTCCTCGTCGTCGCGGACTTCATCAACTGGGCGAAGCGCAACGGGATCCGGGTCGGGCCGGGCCGCGGTTCGGGTGCCGGGTCCATGTGTGCCTACGCGATGGGCATCACCGACCTCGACCCGATCCCGCACGGCCTGATCTTCGAGCGGTTCCTCAACCCCGAGCGCATGTCGATGCCCGACTTCGACGTCGACTTCGACGAGCGCCGACGCGGCGAGGTGATCAAGTACGTCACCGAGAAGTACGGCTCGGAGCGGGTTGCCCAGATCGTCACCTACGGAACGATCAAGGCCAAGCAGGCGGTCAAGGACGCGGCGCGGGTGATGGGCCACCCGTTCAGCGTGGGGGAGCAGCTGACCAAGGCGATGCCGCCGGACGTCATGGGCAAGGGGGTGCCCCTCGCCGAGATCTACAACCCCGAGCACAAGCGATACAACGAGGGCTCCGAGTTCCGCGCCCTGGTCCAGACCGAGCGGCACTTCGAGGAGGTCGTCGACGCGGCCAAGGGCCTCGAGGGCCTCAAGCGCCAGTGGGGCGTGCACGCGGCCGGCGTCATCATGTCGAGCGAGCCGCTGATCGACGTCATCCCGATCATGAAGCGCCTGCAGGACGGCCAGGTCATCACCCAGTTCGACTATCCGAGCTGCGAGGCGCTCGGCCTGGTCAAGATGGACTTCCTCGGCCTGCGCAACCTGACGATCCTCGACGACGCGATCGAGAACATCAAGGCCAACCGCGACCTGGACATCGACCTCGACGCGCTGTCCAAGGACATGACCGACCGCGCGACCTACGACCTGCTGGGCCGTGGCGACACCCTCGGCGTCTTCCAGCTCGACGGTGGCGGCATGCGGGCCCTGCTGCGGCTCATGCAGCCCGACAACTTCGAGGACATCTCGGCTGCCCTCGCGCTCTACCGCCCCGGGCCGATGGGGGTCAACGCCCACACGAACTTCGCCCTGCGCAAGAACGGCAAGCAGGCGCTGACGCCGCTCGACCCCAAGCTGGAGGGCAAGCTCCAACCCGAGATGGTGGCCGCCCTCGAGCCGATCCTCGGCACGACCTATGGCCTGGTCATCTACCAGGAGCAGGTCATGGAGATCGCCCAGAAGCTCGCCGGCTACACCCTCGGCAACGCCGACCTGCTGCGCCGGGCCATGGGCAAGAAGAAGAAGGAGGTTCTCGACGCCGAGTACGTCCCCTTCTCCGACGGCATGAAGCAGAAGGGCTTCAACGAGGCCTCCGTCAAGGCGCTCTGGGAAGTCCTCGTCCCGTTCTCCGACTACGCCTTCAACAAGGCGCACACCGCCGCCTATGGCCTCGTGTCCTACTGGACCGGCCACCTCAAGGCCAACTACCCGGCTGAGTACATGGCCGCCCTGCTCACGAGCGTGCGCGACGACAAGGACAAGTCGGCGCTCTACCTCAACGAGTGTCGGCACATGGGCATCAAGGTGCTGCCGCCCGACGTCAACGAGTCGGTCGCCAACTTCGCCGCGGTGGGCACCGACATCCGGTTCGGGATGGCGGCGATCCGCAACGTCGGCGTCCCGGTGGTGGAGGCCGTCATCAAGGCGCGCGAGGAGAAGGGCGCCTTCGCCTCGTTCAAGGACTTCCTCTCCAAGGTGCCCGCTGTCGTGTGCAACAAGCGGACCATCGAGTCGCTCATCAAGGCCGGCGCCTTCGACTCCCTGGGCGAGAGCCGACGCGGCATGGTCGAGGTCCATGAGCGATACGTCGACGCCCTGGTCGAGGTGAAGAAGCAGGAGGCCATCGGCCAGGACAGCCTCTTCGGAGCCTTCGACATGGGCGACCAGTCGGGCAGCACCGGCGGCGCCGGTGCCTTCGACGGGCTCCCGGGGGTGCCGTCCCTCGAGTGGGACAAGGCGACCCTGTTGTCGTTCGAGCGGGAGATGCTCGGGCTCTACGTGTCCGACCACCCGCTCTTCGGCATCGAGCACATCCTCCAGAGCCACGCCGACACCTCGATCGCGTCGCTCACCGGCGACGACCCCAAACCCGACGGCACTCCGGTCACGGTCGCCGGGCTCATCACCAGCCTCCAGCTCAAACGGACCAAGAAGGGCGACCTGTGGGCCATCGCCACGGTCGAGGACCTCGACGGCGCCATCGAGTGCCTCTTCTTCCCGTCCGCCTACCTCACCTACTCCACGATGCTCGCCCAAGACACGGTGTGCGCGGTCAAGGGCCGGATCAGTGCGCGCGACGACGCGATCTCGATCTTCGCCCAGGAGCTGACCATCCCCGACATCAAGGAGGGGCCGCGGGGGCCGGTCGTGCTCACCCTGCCGCTCGGCCAGGTGACGGCGGCCCGGGCCGAGCGACTCCGCGAGATCCTCCGGGAGCACCCGGGGGCGACGGAGGTGCAGGTGAAGCTGACCCAGCCGGGACGGTCGGTGCTGATGACGCTCGACGACTCCCTACGCGTCACCGCGACGTCCGCGCTCTTCGGAGACCTCAAGGCGCAGTTCGGGGCGGCGGTCCTGGGGTGAGAGCCGGACGTATGCCGCTGGGCTCGGTGTCGTGGTGAAGGTGGCGGACCGGCGACGGCTGCGTCGTGCTCGAATGGCCGCGCTGGGCCTCGCGCCCGCCCTCGGCACGGCGGCGGCACCGGCGACTGCGCTCTCGGTCGCCCGGGAGCTCGGGGCCCTCCAGGCCCAGGACTACGCGAGCGGCGCATGGTCCCTGGGAGTCCGATCCGGTCTCACGCTGGCGGAGATCGAGCAGGCCGTCACCGACCGCCAGATCGTCCGGACCTGGCCGATGCGGGGCACGATCCACTGGGTGCCGGCGGAGGACGCCAGGTGGATGTGCGATCTGCTCGCACCGCGGGTGTTCCCCTCGGTCCGGACCCGTCATCGACAGCTGGGCCTGGATGAGCACGACGTGCAGCTGGCCCGGGACCTCTTCGAGCGACACCTGGCCGAGCCGGTGAGCCGCCCCGACGTGATCGCCCTGCTGGCGCAGGCTGGGGTCGACCCGGGCGAGCAGCGGGCCTACCATCTCGTGGGCTACCACTGCATGACCGGACTGCTCTGCCAGGGCCCGCTCATCGGCAAGCAGCCGAGCTTCGTGCTCATCGACTCCTGGGTTCCCTTCTCCCGCCAACCCTCTCGGGAGGAGGCGATGGCGACGGTTGCCGAGCGCTACGTCCGCAGCCACGGTCCGGTGACGGAGCGGGACCTGGCCGGCTGGGTGGCCGCTCCACTCGGCTTCGCCCGTGAAGCTCTCGCTCTGGTGGACGAACACATCCTGCGTGAGGAGGTCGACGGCCGGACCTGGCTCACCCATGTCGACGCCAGCCCGGCCCCGGGCAGACCGGCCGGCGTGCACCTGCTTCCACAGTGGGACGAGTTCCTGCTCGGCTACAAGGCACGCGATGTCACGCTCCCGGACGAGCACGTGTCGCGCGTGGTTCCCGGCCGCAACATGGTCTTCAAGCCGACCCTCGTCGTGGACGGAGAGGTGGCCGGGATCTGGCGGAGGCAGGCAGCCAGGGACTCGGTGGTCGTCGAGGTGACGAGCTTCACCACGTTGACCGCCCGGACCCGGCGTGCCCTGGAAGCCAGCACAGCGGCATACGGCCGGTTCCTGGGCCGCCAGGCCGAGCTGCGGCTCGTGGAGGGCTGAATGGCGCGGGGAGCCATCCCGCCTTCGCCGCTCCCACCCCGGCACGGCGTCGACGCCCAGCGGATCCGGATGCCCCAGGACGGGCCGTGGGAGACCCTGCGCGACCATCTCGTCGAGCGACTCCGCGGCCTCGGCGCTGCGGACATCGACCGCAAGCTGGCGGCGGGCGAGTTCGTGGACGCCACGGGCCGACCGGTGCCGGAGGACGCGCCCTTCGTGCCGCGGTCGGTGTGCTGGACGCACCGCGACCTGCCCGACGAGGTGGAGGTGCCCTTCGAGATCGACGTGCTCCACCGGGACGAGCGCCTCGTCGTCATCGACAAACCGCACTTCTTGTCGACGATGCCGCGCGGCCGACACGTCGTCCAGTCCGCCCTCGCCCGGACCCGTGTCCTCACCGGCCTCGACCGGCTGACGCCCGCGCACCGGCTCGACCGGCCGACCGCAGGCGTCCTGATGTTCACCACGGAGCAGCGCTGGCGCGGCGCCTACCAACGGGTCTTCGCCGAGGGACGCGTGCACAAGGAGTACCTCGCCGTCGCCCCCGTGCGCGATGGACTCGGCTTGCCGCTCGTGCGGCGCACCCACCTCGTCAAGGAGCACGGCTCCCACCAGGCCCGCGAGGTCCACGGGGGCGAGCCGAACGCCGAGACCCTGGTCGAGCTGGAGGTGGAGTCCGGTGGAGTCGGGGGCTACCGGCTGACCCCGAGGACCGGCAGGACGCACCAGCTGCGAAGTCAGCTCTGCGGGCTCGGCATTCCCATCATCGGCGACCCGCTCTACCCGGTCGAACGCGAGGTCGCGGACGACGACTTCTCCGAGCCGCTCCAGCTGCTCGCCGCCGTCCTGGAGCTCGACGACCCGATCGATGGTTCGCGGCGTCGGTTCGAGACCCGTCGCTCGCTGTCCCGGTGGCCGGTGCACCCGTCCGTCGCTTCTCCCGGCGGTCACGCCGACGGCCCCTGAAGTTTCCCCCACCTTCGCCGCTGCGTGGTGGGGTTCCAGGACTAGGGTCGCTGGAGTCCGGGCAGTTGGCTGCCCGTCGAGAGGGGAAGAAATGCAGCTCACAGGTCATCTCCGACGCCGAGTCGCAGCGGGATCCGCGGTCGTTATCGGAGTCGGGCTGATGCCGTTCGTCGGCGTTCCGAGCGCGCAGGCCGCGCCGGGCGAACTGTTCATCAGCGAGTACATCGAGGGGTCGAGCAACAACAAGGCGCTCGAGATCTTCAACGGCACGGGCGCCGCCATCAACCTGGCAGCAGGGGGCTACAGCGTCCAGATGTTCTTCAACGGGTCGCCGTCGGCCGGGCTGACGATCAACCTCACCGGCACCGTGGACGACGGCGACGTCTTCGTTCTTGCCCAGTCCTCAGCGGACCCGGCGATCCTCGCCCAGGCGGACCAGACCAATGGCTCCGGCTGGTTCAACGGCGACGACGCCGTCGTGCTGCGCAAGGGCACGGCCACCGTCGACAGTGTGGGCCAGGTCGGCGTCGACCCCGGCACCGAGTGGGGGAGCGCCCTCACCTCGACCGCTGACAACACGCTGCGTCGAAAGGACACCGTCGAGGCCGGCGACCCGAATCCCGCCGACGTGTTCGACCCCTCCGTGGAGTGGGACGGTTTCGCCACCAACACCTTTGACGGTCTCGGCGTCCACCCCGGCGTCCAGCCGCCCCCACCGCCACCCCCAGGGACCTCGCCGGTCTGTGGCGAGGACTTCACGACGAT